>JABAOH010096933.1_pt1 | contig 227966 bp, 222 predicted proteins | sample 7062181 | NCBI WGS metagenome assembly JABAOH01 (sample SAMN14538630, study PRJNA623070) | marine sediment metagenome | biome: marine biome [ENVO:00000428]; feature: marine pelagic biome [ENVO:01000023]; material: deep marine sediment [ENVO:00002113]; isolation source: pool of 5 deep marine...
TATTCTAAGCATGGTCGCATCGGTGCCACATTTCCACTTTCGGCCCGGAATTCGGTCCGGCACCCCTGGCCGCTATGTTGTGACACCACAAGGTAGCCAGGAGAGCGACGCTAAGCACTTGACTAATCAGCGTTTTTCAGGCCTTCTTGGGCTCGGTTGCGGCCAATTTCAGGCGAAAATCTCATGCAGCATGTCTGGTTCCAGGCAATCGAACTTGCAGAACGGACCCCGGAGGAAAGGAATCGCTACGTCGATTTCCTGCGCGCCGTGTCAATCCTCATGGTCGTAACCGGTCATTGGCTCGTCGCGGCGCCCTGGTACGTCGACGGTGAACTGATACCGGGCGACCTGCTCGAACTCCGCCCCGAGACGCAGTGGATGACCTGGATCTTCCAGGTAATGCCGATCTTTTTCATCGTCGGTGGCTACGCCAATGCGGTATCGCTCGAAAGCGCCAAACGCCGCGGCGTCGACTACGCCGGCTGGCTTGCGACGCGCCTGTATCGCCTCGTCACTCCACTGCTCGGATTGCTCCTCGGCTGGAGCCTGCTCGCTCTCGCGCTGTATTTCTTCGGCGTGGAGGGAGACACGACCCGGCTCGTGACGCGCGCAGCATTGATCCCGACCTGGTTCCTGGCCATCTATATCGCCATCGTGATGCTCGCGCCACTGACGTACAAAGCCTGGGAAAAATGGGGGTTTGTCTCGCTATTTGCACTGGCCGGGATTGGCGCACTGGTGGACATCGCATTCTTTGCAGCCGATCTGCGCTGGCTCGGCTGGAGCCAGTACTTCTGGGTCTGGTTGTCCGTCCATCATCTCGGCTACGCATGGCGCGACGGCCGCCTGGGATCGCCGGCGCGATTGCTCGCATGGTCGGCACTCGGGTTCGTGGCGCTCTGGCTGCTGATATTCAAGGGTCCCTATCCGTTCGCCATGGTCGGCTCGCCCGACGAAGGCCTGAGCAACACACTCCCCCCCAAAATCACTCTGCTGGCCCTGGGCATCTGTCAGTTCGGCCTCCTGTTGTCGATCGAGAAGCCGATGCGGCGCCTGCTTTCGAGTGTTCGCCTGTGGGCGGCGACCGTGCTGATCAATAGCATGATCATGACGCTCTACCTGTGGCATATCACCGTAATGATCGTCGTCGTCGTCATTGCATATTTTGCTGACGGCGCAGGACTCGGTTTTGAGCCCGGTACCAGCAGCTGGTGGCTGTCACGCATCGTGTGGGTCGCAGTGCTTTACGCCATCCTGTTGCCCTTGACGTTCGCGCTTTCGGCGCTCGAGCGAAGATCCCGACCGGCCGATGCTCCCGCGCCGAGTACGGCGAGGCAGGTACTCGGTGCGCTCATGATCTGCCTGGGCATCGCCTACCTCGCGTTGTTCGGCTTCGGCAGCGCGCCGCTGCCCTTCCTCGACATTATCGCCTTCTTCACGGTTGTCGCGGGCTCGGCGCTCAGTGGTTTATTGCACGGCTTCCGCTGAGGCGTAGTTAACCCGTTACCGTGACTGTGACTTTGCGCCGGTGCGGCGCGCGGCGGTGCTCCCACAGGTAGATCCCCTGCCAGGTGCCCAGATCACAGCGTCCGGCGCGCACCGGCAGGTTCAGATCCGCATGCGTAATGATGCTGCGAATATGGGCCGGCATGTCGTCAGGCCCTTCCGCCGTGTGGGTATTCGCCGGATCCCCGTCCGGCGCAATTCGCGCCATAAACGTCTCCAGATCACGCATGACGGCCGGGTCGGCGTTCTCGCACAACATCAGCGAGGCGCTCGTGTGTCGCACGAACACATTGCACATGCCGACATCGATACCGGCGTCGCGAACCGCGGCCTGGACGTCGGCAGTGAGATCGTAGGTTCCCCTGCCGCGGGTTGAAATACGAATTTCGCGTTGCGTGGTCACTCGTCGAGGCGCGGAACGAACGGTTCGCCAAACCGAAGCCGGATCGTCTTGGTCTTGCCGAACCAGGGAATCGAGATGATGTAAATGTTGTCGTACTCGTCCTCGTGGATCGGCGGCACTTTCTTGCTCGCCCCGAGATTTGCAATCAGGACCGGTACCGTGTCGCTGTGCGCGACAACCAGGATGATTTTACCCTTGTGCGCCTTCAGGATTCGCTCGAGAACCGCTTCGGTATCAGACGGATCATAGGTGTTAATCGGCAGATCGAGAGCATCGGCGATCGGCTGCACGGTTTCCTGCGTACGGCGAAACGGCGTGGAATAAATCGCGTCGATGCCGGCAACGACATCAGCATCTTTGAGCTGCCGCGTCAGTTCTGCAACACGCTGTTTGCCCGCCTCGCTCAGACCCGGGTCATCTGCGGGCACGGACGCCCTCTCTGCGTGGCGAACGAAAATGATTGTCGTCGTTGCCTGGGACTCGAAAAACCACGCGAGCCCGACGGCAATCGCTGTGTAGATAACGATAACGATAGTGCGCCGGCGGCGCCGGCGACGTTTTCGTTCTTGTTCTGTCGTCGGACGCATGACAGGCGACTTTACGGTGTTTTACGGGGTTTGACTACGCCTCGTCGCGGTCCTTGCTGACCACCCGGTACTCACCTTCGATGACGCCAGCTTGCTTGTGGGGCTTACGTTTTGCCTGTTCCTGGCCCTTGCCAATCTTGCGATTGAGCCACCACACCCTGACGCCGATGATCGCCGCCGAAACCAGGACGATCGCACTCAACGCGAGAAAAGCGAAGAACCCGAGGACGATCGACGCCCCCACGAGCAGGATGCCCGCAATAATGACCAGGATGTTCGCGAGCGGGTTACCGGCCGGGAAGCCGCCTCTCATCGATGAATGTCTCAACGTCAATCCTCTTCCGATTCGTCGCTCGCAGACTTGCGAGTATAAAAGCCTTCAAACCACGTTACCCACTTTTCTTCCTCCGCATCATACTGCTCGAAGAACTGACGCACCCGGCCATCGGGCAAGGGCGTCCAGAGTCCGCGGAACGGCACCGTCGAATCATTGCCAATGTAGTGAATCGTGCCGACGAGCAGCATGCCCTCCTCGGTGAGCCCGCCACGAATATTGATCTGGCTGCCGCTGGCATCGTTCCAGATCTGCACCCATTCGCCGGCCTCGTGGTCGAGGTAATTGACGCTCATGCCGATGAAACCGGTCGGGGACTCGTAATCCTCTACGATGACGCACTTGCGATAATCCGAGGAGATCGTGTTATGCCCGGCCAGCGTCCCGTCGGGCAGGTGAACGTCCCAGGTGCCGACCCAGAAGTCGAACTCGGCAAACCGTTCATCGTCTTCGCAAGGAAACTGTGGTGCCTGCGCCTGCGCACACGCCGTGCCAGCCATAAATAATGACATCAATAAAATTATTGAAATCAATGACTTCATTAGCTTTTCTCAAGTAAATTATTATATGCCGCGGGGCGGTACGATCACTCAGACAGATGTATTGTCTTTCGGTTCGATTGCAAGCACAATTCGGCCCGCAAACCGGACACCGGAGAGGTGGCAGAGCGGTTGAATGCACTGGTCTTGAAAACCAGCAAAGGTTAGTAGCCTTTCGTGGGTTCGAATCCCACCCTCTCCGCCAATCATAGGAAATCCAATGTCCACAGTCCTGCTCACAGGCTGCAACCGCGGCATTGGCCTGGAACTGGCCAGACAACTCGCTGAACGTGGTGACACCGTAATTGGCGTATGCCGGGAACCGAGCGAGGCGTTGCAGGCGAGTGGCGCCAGCATCATTTCCGGTATCGATGTCGGCGACGGCGCATCGATGCCTGTCCTGCAAACCGCGGTTGGCAACCAGCAGATCGACGTCATCATCAACAATGCGGGCATACTGCGGCGCGACAATGCCCTCGGTGATATCGATTACGAGAGCATGCTCGAGCAGTACCGGGTCAACACGCTGGGCCCGCTCAGGGTCACCGAAGCGCTTCGAGACAACCTCACAGAAGGCTCCAAGGTCGCCATCGTCACGAGCCGTGTAGGGTCCATCGAGGATAATTCATCGGGCGGAAATTACGGTTACAGGGCCTCGAAAGCCGCTGTCAACATGGTCGGCACCAACCTGATGCACGAATTGAAACCGCGAGGAATTGCGGTCGCCCTCTTGCATCCTGGCCTTGTGGCCACAGATATGACCGGAGGCACAGGCATTGAACCTTCCGACTCGGCACGTGGTCTCATTCAGCGGATCGATGAATTGAGCCTCGAAACCAGCGGCGGGTTCTGGCACGCCGAGGGCTATGAACTGCCCTGGTAGTGGTAGAATGAGTCCAGTTATCAAGGAGGAGAAATCCGCATGCAAGACCAAGTGAATTACCTGGCCCCCGTGGCGGAAGATTCAGTTGAAAACCGTTCCGAGTTCATCTGGAAGACCTACGCGCACGTCGTAGGCGCGATTCTCGCGTTCGCGGGCGTTTCCGTATATTTCTTCCAGTCGGGGATCTCGGAACGCATCGCCATGCCGATGCTCAATAACTGGCTGATGGTGCTCGGCGCCTTCATGCTCGTCGGCTGGGGCGCCTCGCACGTTGCGCACCGGGTGCAATCCGTCCCGATGCAATATGCAGCCCTGGCGTTCTTCGTCGTAGCCGAGGCGCTGATTTTCGCGCCGCTGCTCTACATCGCTTACCTGATGGAGCCCACCATCATCGAGAGTGCGGCCGGCGTAACGATCATGGGCTGCGTCGGGCTGATTGCCGTCGCCATGATCACGCGCAAGGACTTCTCGTTCCTGCGCGGCCTGCTCGTCTGGGGTGGCATCCTCGCGCTGGTCGCAATCGTCAGCGCCATAATCTTCGGCTTCCAGCTCGGCACCTGGTTCATGGTCGCGATGATCGCCTTTGCCGGAGCCGCGGTACTCTACGACACGTCGAACATACTGCACCACTACCCGAAGAACCTTTACGTGGCCGCATCGCTGGAACTCTTTGCCTCGATCGCGCTGATGTTCTGGTATGTACTGCAGCTCTTCATGAGTCGCGACTAGTACGCAACACATTGATAATAAAGGCCCGCTTCGCGGGCCTTTTTCTTTTTGCGCTTGCGGCTTTCCCGGATGTTGCCAGCGGAGAGTACGTGTTATTTCTAGGCTGCCAGCTGGCAAGAAGTCACCAAAAGGAGCGCTACCATGAAACGATTCTCAGTCACTACCCTGCTCCTGACTTGTGTTCTAGCTCTGAGCGGCTGTGACGAAGACCGCACAATGTCCGAACGCGGCTTCCGGCTGCCGGATGGCAATGCGCAGGCAGGACGCGAGACGTTCCTCTACATGCACTGTAACCAGTGTCATACGGTCAAAGGCGAAGAGCTGCCTGCGATTCCCGGTTTCGAGCCATTTGTCGAACTCGGTGGACCGGTTACGCGCGTCAAGACTTACGGTGAGCTGGTAACGTCTGTCATCAACCCGTCGCACAAGCTCGCTTCCGGTTATCCGAAAGAGCTGATATCCGAAGACGGCAAATCAAAGATGTACAACTACAACGGCTTCATGACAGTACAGGAGCTGACCGATATCGTCATGTTCCTGCAGCCGCACTATGACGTAGTGCCGCCCGAGTTCCACTATCGGGTCTATCCCTGAATAGAGGCCGCGCCGCCCATGTAGGGTTGGAGTATGTCCGGAATACGAATGCTGCCGTCCGACTGCTGATAGTTCTCGAGCACAGCGATCAGCGCCCGTCCGGCGGCGACGCCCGAACCATTGAGTGTGTGGATCAGCTCCGGTTTTCCGCTATCGGGGTTGCGGCGCCGCGCCTGCATCCGGCGCGCCTGGAAATCGTTGTAATTGCTGCACGACGATATTTCCCGATACTTCTGCTGGCCGGGTAGCCAAACCTCGATATCGTAGGTCTTCGTAGACCCGAAGCCGATGTCGCCGGTGCACAGCGTTACGACCCGGTATGGCAACTCGAGTCGCTGCAGAATCACCTCGGCGTGTCCGGTTAGCTCCTCGAGCGCCCTCTCCGAATCACCGGCGGCGACGAAGTGCACGAGCTCGACCTTCTCGAACTGATGCTGGCGAATCATGCCGCGCGTGTCCTTGCCGTAGGAGCCTGCCTCGGAGCGAAAACACGGTGTGTGCGCCGTGAATCGTAACGGCAATTCATCGGCGTCGAAGATCACGTCCCGCGCAAAGTTCGTCACCGGAACTTCGGCCGTCGGGATCAGGTAAAAAGGCGTCTCGCTCGTGGTCTTGAACAGATCTTCCTCGAATTTCGGCAGCTGACCGGTCCCGACGAGCGCATCCGACTGCACGAGGAAGGGCACGTACGTCTCTACATAGCCGTGCTCGGACGTGTGTGTATCGAGCATGAACTGGATCAGGGCGCGTTGCATGCGGGCCAGGGCTCCGGTCATGACAGCGAACCGGGAACCCGAGATCTTGCTCGCCGTCTCGAAATCCAGCATCCCGAGCCCCTCGCCGAGCTCGACGTGATCTTTGGCCGGAAAATCGAACTCCGTCGGGGTACCCCAACGCCGGACCTCGGTATTGTCATCCTCGGAATTGCCGTCAGGTACGTCGTCCGCGATCAGGTTCGGCAGGCCCAGCTCTATGGACCGCAACTCGGCCAGCACCGATTGCAATTCCGTCTCACTGGCCTCGAGCTTCTCGCCGAGGTCCTTGACGGCCTCCAGCAGCGGGCCGATGTCCTCGCCCTGTGCTTTCGCCTTACCAATATTCTTCGAGCTCGTGTTGCGTTCGTTACGAAGCTCTTCGGTCTCGACCTGCAATGCCTTGCGCCTCTCATCGAGCGCGAGATACGCATCGGCATCAAACTCGAAGCCGCGCCGCGCCAGATTTGCGGCGACAGTCGCTGCATCCTGCCGGAGTAATTTGGGATCTAACATTGCTTCTTGATTTCGGCCAGTTTCTCTCGAATCTTGATCTCGAGACCACGCGGAACCGGATCATAATACCTGCGTTCTTCCATGTCGTCGGGAAAATACCTTTCACCCCTGGCGATCGCATCGGGTTCGTCGTGCGCGTAGCGATAATCATCGCCGTAGCCCAGTTCTTTCATCAGACGTGTCGGCGCATTGCGAAGATGCATCGGCACTTCCAGCGAACCGAGCTCACGCGCATCGATCTGCGCAGCCTTCGCCGCTTTATAGACCGCGTTGCTCTTGGCGGCACAGGCCAGGTAGACAACAGCCTGCGCCAGGGCGAGTTCGCCCTCCGGGCTACCGAGCCGCTCCAGCGTTTCCCAGGCATCCAGCGCCAGCCGGAGCGCCCTGGGATCGGCATTGCCGATGTCCTCGGACGCGACGCGAATCATCCGCCGGGCGATGTACAGCGGGTCGCAGCCGCCATCGATCATGCGCATCAGCCAGTAAAGCGACGCATCCGGGTCGGAACCACGCACCGACTTGTGCAGTGCGGATATCTGGTCGTAAAAATACTCGCCCTGCTTGTCGAACCTCCGGTGCCCTCCGCTCGCCACATCCGCTACCGTCGACACGGTTATCTTGCCGTTCTCTGTCAGGTCCGCAGCAAGTTCGAGGAAATTCAGGGCACGTCGAGCATCGCCATCGGCGGCGCCGACAAGCAACTCCCGGGCTTCATCGTCGATCGTATACTGTCCGCCCAGGCCCCGATCCGCGTCCTCGAGCGCACGATCGAGAATTCGGTTCAACGCAGGCTCGTCGAGGGGCTTCAGAACGTAGACGCGGGCCCGGGATAACAAAGCGTTATTGAGCTCGAACGACGGGTTCTCGGTTGTTGCACCGATAAAGGTCAGTGTCCCGTCTTCGACGAACGGCAGAAAAGCGTCCTGCTGAGACTTGTTGAAGCGATGCACTTCGTCAAGAAACAGCACGGTTCCACGACCGGCCATGTCACGGTGCTGTCGTGCTTCGTCCACCGCGGCACGAACATCCTTGACCCCGGCCATGACCGCCGACAAGGCGATGAAATGGGAATCGGTAGTCGCTGCAATCATTCGCGCAAGCGTTGTCTTTCCTGTACCCGGGGGACCCCAGAAAACCATGGAGTGGGCCCTGCCTTGCTCGAGCGCACGGCGGAGTGGTTTGCCTTCGTCGAGCAGATGCGACTGGCCGGCAAACTCGTTCAGGTTTGCGGGCCGCATCCGATCGGCAAGCGGCCGGCCGGTCATCGCTGCGGTCTCGACACTGAAAAGATCAGGCACCACCGGTTCCCGCTTTCGCCGGCACGAAACGATCCTCGATCCAGAGGCACCAACCACCCAGGCCCACGAGGGCTATCGCGAGTCCGATGCCAATTCCCGCAGCATTCGCGGCCAGGTCGAGCAATTCGGCTGATCGGTAGGTAACTGCTTTCTGGCAGATTTCGATGAGCCCACCAAACGCAAGCAGCCCGAGCGCGATGCGCCAGTACGATTGCGGCCGGTACTGACCGGCAAACCATACCGCAAGAAACACAAACGTGACCCCATGCAGCCACTTATCCGCATGGACGAACCAGGTTACGAGCTGCTGTTTTTCCGGCCAGAACCACACTGCCGGCATCAAGGTAACGGCGAGCACAAGAAGGAGCAGGACGATGCTGGCAGTCCTCCAGCGCCCGGCAAATCGCAGCGGTAGCATCAGGGCGCCGGAGTACCAACGACGTCGACGTCGTCTGGCATATCAAAAATGAAACGCGCCGAATCGATGGCCTCATTGACGGCGACATTCCTGAATTCCACGAGGGTGGTCTGTTCGAGGTTATCGAAGAAGACCATCCGGCGCAGAGTGTCATCGATAAACCCGAGTTCGACGCGCATAAATCCGCTGTCGGTGTCATGCGGTTCGAGGCGTACCCAGGTAGTCTCGATCTCGTCGTAGCTGCCCTGGTATTTGAACTGATCGAGCGCATCACCCGAGCCGCCGAGCAACAAGGCCGGAGTATTGGCCAGCGCCTGAGCCTGCGGCTTCACCGTTACCTGGGCCAGGTCGACATCGTAACTCCAGATATTCAGGCCATCGGCGAGCAACCACTGTTCATAGGGTTCGATATACGACCAGCGGAATTTACCGGGCCGGCTGATTTCGAGCGTGCCCGAAGTGCGCTCGAGTACCTCGCCGTCCGCATCGAGTAGAACCTGCTCGAAATCGCCGCTGAACGTGACGACATCATCGACAAACTCGTCCACGAGCTCGCGACCACGGTCGTCCTCGAGGTCCACTGCCAGCGCCACGCCAAACGGTAGCGCCACGATCAATGCCGCAATCACCGACTTCATCGCACGGTCCTAGTCTTCTTCAGCCAACGGGACGAGGATTTCGCGCGTCCCGTTGGACTGCAAAGGCCCCACGAGCCCCGCGGCTTCCATTGACTCGACCATGCGCGCAGCACGGTTATAGCCGATCTTGAGGCGCCGCTGCACGCCTGAAATAGACGCCTTGCGCGTCTCCATGACCACCTGTACTGCCTGGTCGTAAAGTGGATCCTGCTCTGCATCTGCACCATCCCCTGGCAACTGGTCGAGACCAGTCAGTCCTGGAGTTGGACTCTGCGGACTGTCAAGAATTTCATCGACATAATGCGGCGAACCGGCTTTCTTGAGATGCCTGACCACGGAATGCACCTCATGATCGGCAACAAAGGCGCCATGCACGCGTAACGGCACCGAAGTCCCGGGCGGGAGGTACAGCATGTCTCCATGGCCCAGCAGGTTTTCCGCGCCGACCTGGTCGAGGATCGTGCGGGAATCGACCTTGGCCGAAACCTGGAAAGCGATCCGGGTCGGAATATTTGCCTTGATCAAGCCGGTTATGACATCGACCGAGGGTCTCTGGGTGGCTAGCAGCATGTGAATGCCGGATGCCCTCGCCTTTTGTGCAAGGCGGGCGATGACTTCTTCGAGCTTCTTGCCGACAATCATCATCAGGTCCGCAAGCTCGTCGATGATGACAACGATGAACGGCAAGGGTGTCAGCGTCGGATGCTCGACTGGATTTTCCTCGTCCTCGAACGGCGGCGGCACAAATGTCGGGTCCTTGATCGGTTCGCCCTTGGCGATCGCATCCTTGACCTTGCGGTTGTAGCCACCAATGTTACGGACGCCCAGCGCTGACATCAGGCGATAGCGCCTGTCCATCTCGGCCATACACCAGCGCAACGCATTTGCGGCATCCTTCATGTCCGTGACGACTGGCGTCAGCAGGTGCGGGATCCCTTCATAAACTGACAGCTCCAGCATCTTCGGGTCGATCATGATTAGCCGCACGTGCTCCGGCTGGGTCTTGTACAGCAGGCTCAACACCATTGCGTTGATAGCCACCGACTTGCCGGACCCGGTCGTGCCCGCGATCAGCAGGTGGGGCATTCGCGCCAGATCGGCGACGACTGACTGGCCGCCAATGTCCTTGCCCAGCGCCAGCGTCAGTGGCGACGTAAGATCGTCGAATGCGCGCGACTTGAGAATTTCGCCAAGCGTCACGAGTTCCCGGTTCTCATTGGGAATTTCGAGGCCGACATAAGATTTGCCCGGAATAACCTCGACAACGCGGACGCTGACCACCGACAGTGAACGTGCGATATCTTTCGCCAGGCTGGCGATCTGACTGACTTTGACACCTGGCGCGGGATCCAGCTCGAAGCGGGTAATTACCGGGCCAGGCGAAACCGATTTGACCTCGACTTCGACACCGAAATCGCGCAGCTTCAGCTCGACGAGCCGCGACATGGCTTCCAGGGACTCCTCCGAACGGCCGCTCTTTCGCGGCGGCGGATCATCGAGGAGCGACAACGGAGGCAGCTCGCCGGCAGCAGGCGGATCGAACAACTGGACCTGGCGCTCCTTCTCTGCCCTGACACTGGGTTCCAGCGACGGTACTACAGGCTCGATACGCGGCGGTTTACGTTTTGCCGTGCGCTTCTTTTCGGTCTCAATGATTTCCTGGCGTGCCGCGTACTGCCTCCGCCCTTCCGCTTTGTCTTGTAACTCTACAACCTTGGCCCGGGTCCACTCATATCCGGCCAGACACCAGCGGCCCAGACGGTCCATGACGTTGAACCAGGAGATTCCGAGAAACAGGGATATTGCCGCAACCCAGATTACGAACAACAGCGTGCTGGCACCGAGCAACTTCATGACCGATTCGAGCCACTCGCCGACGATGCGGCCGATCACGCCGCCCGCGGTCTCATTGAAGCCCTGGGACGAGAAGTGCAATGTCGCGAGCGCGCAGCTTGATATCAACGTTGCCAAAAAGCCCCCGAATCGGAGCGAATAATCCATCTTCGTCAGTGGCTGTTGTGTCTTTTGTTCCCGATACAGCATCCAACCGAGGTAGAAGACCATGACCGTGAACAGGTAGGCCGGACGACCGAAGAAATTGAACAGGAAGTCCGATACATAGGCGCCAAAGCGCCCCACCCCGTTATTGACCTGCGTCGTGCTCGTCGCCTGGCTGAAACCCGGGTCGTTGGCATCGTAGGTAAACAGCGCATACCAGAGGATCAGGGCCAAAGCCCCGAAAAAGTAGAGAGCGCCCTCACGAAGGGCCCTCGTTACCTGCTCGGAAAGTCCGCTAACCGGTTTTACGCTCTTTTGGGCTCTTGCCATATCTACAGTACACTGCTGGACGATTTCGCCTGGCCCACACATTCAAGCCCGCATTGACGCCCTTGAAAGTCTTCAACGGGACCGCATTTCGGGGGCTTCAGCGGGCTTTCTTCGTGCCAGAACGAACAGGGACAAATTATACATGAGTGACTTGAGACATATGCGGCTCGCAATCCTGGGGTCGGGCCCGGCAGGCTACTCAGCCGCCGTCTATGCAGCCCGAGCCAACCTCGATCCCGTGATCATCACGGGCGTCGAACAGGGCGGCCAGCTGATGACGACCACGGATGTGGACAACTGGCCAGGGGACGTCGAAGGCCTGCAGGGTCCGGAACTGATGGACCGCATGCTACGGCATGCGCAGCGTTTCGACACCGAAATTATCAACGACCATGTTAACAAGGCGGACCTGTCCGTCCGGCCGTTCCGCCTCGAAGGCGATTACGGGAGCTACACCTGCGATGCGCTGATCATTGCAACGGGAGCCACCGCAATTTACCTGGGCCTCGATTCTGAGGAAACCTACAAGGGCCGCGGCGTTTCGGCGTGCGCTACCTGCGATGGCTTCTTTTACCGCGGCCAGGATGTCGCGGTTATCGGCGGCGGTAATACGGCGGCCGAAGAGGCGCTGTACCTGAGCAATATCGCGTCGAAAGTCACGCTCGTTCACCGTCGCGACGCCCTTCGTGCCGAAAAGATCCTGCAGGGCCAGCTGTTCGAGCGAGAAAAGGAAGGCAAGATCGAAATTCTCTGGGATCACGTCGTCGATGAGGTGCTCGGTGACGGTGCGGGCGTAACCGGGCTTCGGGTCCGCAGCACCAAGGACGAGTCGCAGACGAAAGAAATCGACCTCGCCGGCGTGTTCATCGCAATCGGCCATCGTCCGAACACGGGTCTGTTCAAGGGCCAGCTCGATATGAGGAACGACTACATCGTGGTCAAGTCCGGCCTGGAAGGTAATGCGACGGCGACCAGCGTCCCNNGCCGGTGCCGGCTGTATGGCGGCACTCGATGCGGAGAAGTTCCTCGACGATCACGCGTGATGTTACGGTGTCCTGGTGAAGGTCACCGTCAATGACAGCATCGCGAACATTCCCGCCATCGAGTGGAATGCCGTCGTCGGCTGCGACTACCCGTTTCTGCGCCACGAGTTCCTGCTAGCTGCGGAGAAAAGCGGATCCGTAACGCCCGATGCGGGCTGGACGCCGCGCCACCTCAGCATTGGCGATCGCAATAACAAACTTCGCGCGGCACTGATCCTTTATGAGAAAAGCCATAGTTGGGGCGAGTTCGTCTTCGACTGGGCGTGGGCCCGCGCGTATGAGCAGGCTGGCCATCCTTACTACCCCAAGCTCGTCTCGGCTGTCCCCTTTACACCGGCACCGAGCCCTCGACTGTTGCTGGCCGACCCGGCAGACGCCGAGGCTGCCCGCGGACTTGTCGATGCTGCGATCGTACTCGCCGGCGAAACCGGCTGTTCGTCGTTTCACGTGCTCTTTCCGACGCCATCGGAGCTGCATCTGTTGCGTGAAGCCGGTCTTCACATGCGCAAGGACTGCCAGTTTCACTGGCACAATGACAACTACACTTCGTTTGATGATTTCCTCGGGACCTTCAGCTCGTCCAAACGCAAGAAGGCGCGGCGGGACCGGCGTAAGGTCACCGAGGCAGGCATTCGATTCCGTCACTTGCTCGGCAGTGAACTGACTCCGACAGATTGGGACATTGTCTATCGCCTGATCAGCATCACGTTCATGCGGCGCGGATCGCTCCCCTACTTCAGTCTCGGTTTTTTCCGGCAGATCGGTGAAACCCTGCCGGAGAACACACTCGTAATACTCGCTGAGAAAGACGGGACGGCCATTGCGGCCGCCGTATTCTACGTCAGCGAAACCGCACTTTACGGGCGCTACTGGGGCAGTGACGGCCATTACGATGCGCTGCACTTTGAAACCTGTTATCACCAGGGCATCGAGTACTGCATCGAACACGGGTTGCAGTTGTTCGAACCCGGTACGCAGGGCGAACACAAAATCAGCCGCGGCTTTGTCCCGACTGAGACCTGGTCGGCACACTGGCTCGCACACCCGGAATTCTATTCGGCAATCGGCGATTACCTCGAAGCAGAACGCCGCCACATTGACCGCTACATGAACGCAGTGGAGTCGCACAGCCCCTACAAGACCCGGGAATCGACGTGAATCGCGGCCGTATCGCCTGGCTCAGCGAAAATGACCCACCCGACGCGTTTCCACCCGTCGAGAACGCACTTGTCGAGCCGGACGGGCTACTTGCGGCGGGTGGCGGACTTTCTGAAGAGCGTCTCCTCACTGCGTACATTCACGGGATCTTTCCGTGGTACGACGAAGGTCAGCCCGTCCTGTGGTGGAGCCCGAACCCGCGGTGCGTACTGTGGCCGGATCAGCTGCATGTGTCGCGCCGGTTGAGGCAGCAGCTACGCAAATCGGATGCCGAACTTCGATTCAATTCTGCATTCGGACAGGTCATCCGGGAATGCGCCGGCAAACGACGATCCGAGCAGGGAACCTGGATTACTGCCGAAATGATCGACGCCTATCAGCAATTGCACGGCAGCGGCTGGGCGCACTCGATCGAAGTCTGGGACCAGGACGGCCTTGCCGGTGGCCTCTATGGACTATGCGTCGGCAGCGTCTTCTTTGGAGAATCCATGTTCAGTGTCAAGCCGAATGCGTCCAAGATGGCGCTCGTGGGACTTACGCAGCATATGCAGGCGAGCGGAATCGACCTGCTCGACTGCCAGATGGTTTCGCGTCATCTCCTGACGCTGGGCGCTACGACTATGCCGCGCGCCGAGTTTGCGGCCTATCTCGCCTCTGCCTGCCAGCCTCCCGTGCCCCACAGCGCATGGCCCGATGAGCCGGTTCCTGTCCGGCTGTTCATTGCATAACGACCACGATTTCTGCACAATTCGCGAGCCTCATAGTCACAGACAGCAGGATCTTGGCCAAAGAAGAAGCAATACAAATGGAAGGTGTCGTCACTGAGACGCTTCCGAACACGACGTTCCGGGTCGAACTCGAGAACGGCCACATCGTTACCGCCCATATTTCCGGAAAGATGCGCAAGAATTACATTCGCATATTGACCGGCGACAAGGTAACTGTCGAACTGACTCCCTACGACCTGTCCAAGGGTCGCATTGTCTACCGGGGCCGGTAACCAGCCGATAATTGCCAGTGCGCTCGCTACAGCGAGTGCACCTTACTGATCCTGCAGGTGTTCGAGTTCCTTGACGGTCGGCTCGGCCTTCAGGACCAGCTGATCGTCCGAACCAACCGTGATCCGCACGTGGCCGCCGTCCTCGAGACTTCCGAACAGAAGTTCTTCGGCAAGCGGCCGCTTGATCTGCTCCTGGATGAGCCGCGCCATGGGCCTTGCGCCCATTTTTGGATCGTACCCGCGCTCGGCAATCCATTCGCGTGCCGCATCGTCGAGTTCCAGCGTGACATTGTTATTGTCGAGCTTCGACTCGAGTTCGACGACGAGCTTATCGACAACGCGCCGGATCGACTGCGGGTCGAGCGACGCAAACTGAATAATCGAATCGAGACGATTCCGGAACTCGGGGGAGAATTGCTTGCGGATGACTTCCATCCCATCAGAGCTGTGGTCCTGTTGCGTGAATCCGATCGATGCGCGGCTCATTTCCTGCGCGCCGGCATTCGTGGTCATCACGATGATCACGTTGCGGAAGTCCGCTTTGCGGCCGTTGTTATCCGTCAATGTGCCATGATCCATCACCTGCAAAAGCAGGTTGAACACCTCGGGATGCGCCTTCTCGATTTCATCGAGCAACACGACCGCATGCGGATTCTTCGTGACAGCTTCGGTTAGCAAGCCACCCTGATCGAAACCAACATAACCCGGCGGCGCGCCGATCAGGCGCGATACCGTGTGCCGCTCCATGTATTCAGACATGTCGAAGCGGATCAACTCGACACCCATACAATGTGCGAGCTGGCGCGTTACCTCGGTCTTGCCCACACCGGTCGGGCCGGCAAACAGGAACGCACCAATCGGTTTTTCTTCCTCGCGCAAACCGGACCGCGCCATCTTGATCGCGGAGCCCAGCGCCTCGATCGCCGTATCCTGGCCGAAGATCGTCAGCTTCAGGTCCCGCTCGAGCGTGCGCAGCACGTCCCGATCAGAAGCCGAGACGCTCTTGGCGGGAATTCTCGCCATCTTGGCGACGATATTTTCGACCATGGCGACCGTGACGGTATCCCCGCGCGTGTCTGCCGGTTGCAGCCGCAGGTTTGCGCCGGCTTCATCGATGACGTCGATCGCCTTGTCCGGCAGCCGGCGATCGTTGATATGCCTTGCCGCCAGGTCGACGGCGGCTTCAAGCGCACCGTTTTCATAAATAACACCGTGATGCTCTTCGAACCGGGACTTCAATCCATGGAGGATCTCAACGGTCTCCTCGATCGTCGGTTCAGGTACATCTATTTTCTGGAAACGTCTCGCAAGCGCATGATCTTTCTCGAAAATACCTCTGTACTCCGAGTAAGTCGTCGACCCGATGCAGCGCATCTCCCCATTGGCCAGAACCGGCTTGATCAGGTTGCTCGCATCCATGACGCCACCTGACGCCGCACCGGCCCCGATGACGGTATGGATTTCATCGATAAACAACACGGCACCCGGATCCTTGCGGATTTCGGCGATGACGCCCTTGAGGCGCTTCTCGAAGTCGCCGCGATATTTCGTGCCCGCTATCAGCGTGCCCATGTCGAGCGCATAGATCGTCGCATCGAGCAGCACCTCGGGAACGCGCTTCTCGGTGATCATCCGGGCAAGTCCCTCGGCAAGCGCTGTCTTGCCGACACCCGCTTCGCCGACATACAGCGGATTGTTCTTGCGGCGCCGGCAGAGAATCTGCACGGTTCTTTCGATTTCGATCTCCCGTCCGATCAATGGGTCGATCTTGCCGTCGAGGGCCAGCTGATTGAGATTGGTCGCAAATTTTTCGAGCGGCGACTCCTCGGCCTCAGTCTCGCTGTCAAGCGAGACGTCGTCCTGTTGGCCATCACCGCCCGGAACCGATGGCATGCCGTGAGAAATGTAATTCACTACATCCAGGCGTGTGACGTCCTGCATGTTCAGGTAGTAAACAGCCTGGGACTGCTTCTCGCTGAAGATTGCAACCAGCACGTTGGCGCTGGTGACTTCTTTTTTGCCGCTGGATTGCACATGGAACACGGCGCGCTGCAATACCCGCTGGAAGCCGAGCGTCGGCTGAACATCCAGGTCCTCATCATCGGGCAGCAGCGGCGTCTGCTCCTCGATAAATTCGGTCAATTGGCGGCGCAATTCCGGGATATTGGAATCGCAGGCCTTCAGAATCTCGTGCACTTTGGGAATGTCGAGCAACGCAAGCAGCAGGTGCTCTACTGTCATGAACTCGTGACGACTGTCGCGGGCACGTTGAAATGCCTCGTTCAGACAAAATTCCAGTTCGCTGCTCAGCATAGTCGGCTGTAACTCCTTACGATTCTTCCATTTGACACAGTAGCGGGTGTTGGTGCTGCTGCGCAATGCTCATGACCTGCGCGACTTTCGTCTCGGCTATCTCGAAGTTGTAGACGCCGCACACGCCTTTTCCCTTGGTATGTACTTCTAACATGACCTGCGTTGCGCGTGTACGTTCCATCCCGAAGACGGACTCGAGGATATCCACCACGAACTCCATCGGCGTGTAATCGTCATTAATCAACACGACACGGTAGAGCGGCGGCTCCTTGAGTTTTGGCCGCGCCTCTTCGACAGCAAGGTCAAAGCTGTCCAGTCGCTCATTGTCCGGTCGTTTCTCACTCATCGCCTGTTCGCTGCAAAAAACGTTTACTTGTGTAAAGCAGTGACCCCGGCAGGGCCATGCGGGTTATTATATATGGGCTCGATGTGGCGTTCTCCAAGCCTGGTTCACGGATTTGCCGGTCAACCAATGCCGCGCGCGTCACCCGGGCGACAGCTGAACTGATTGGGCGGCGTCTATATCATTGCTAAATATAGAAATTTTGCCCTTGCGGGCTTGTTTGACACTTGGATCAACCCTTATCATCTCGACGCTGCGTTTAATTTTATAGACGGGTGCTCAGGACGGCCGATATCCCTATGACGACCGAAGCGAAATGGTCAGATTTTTCCAGCATGGACGGCGCGAAAGCCATTGCGGCTGCGAATTCGCTGCTGCCCCCATGGATCAGCCTGATTCTCGTCATCGTGATTGCCTGGCAGCTCGCGAAAATCACGTGGATGCTGGTTGGTGGCCCTTCGACGGGCGATCCCGTCGCGCCCCCGGCAGGGGTCCCTGCGGCAGCAATGCAGCCGGAAAGCTCGTCTGACGTCCAGGCGATTGTGGACGCTCATATTTTCGGCGAGGCGAGTCCCGACGACGAACCCGTCGTACAAGCGGTGGACGCGGAAATGGACAACCTGGCCGATACCCGGCTGACGAATCTCGTCCTGAAAGGGACTGTCGCGGCGACACCATCGGAGAAAGCCGTTGCGATTATTGCCGACGGTAACAAGGATGAAGACGTCTACATGATCGGCTCGCAAGTGACATCGGGCGCCAAGCTGCATGCCGTCTATGCAGATCGGGTCGTGCTCAATGAAAACGGTGTACTCACCAACCTGAAACTACCGAAGGAATACCCGGCTACGGCGCAGACGCAGGCAAGGCGTACGGCAACAGCGCCGACGCGAGCAACCACCGCTACGACGAGTATTCAGTCCGTCGTCGCGCAAAACGTTTCCAAGCTTGCCGACGTCATCCGGCCGACCCCTTATTTTGTCAATGGCCAGCAACAGGGATACCGTGTATACCCTGGCCGCAACCGCGAAGCGTTCAGCAAACTCGGGCTTCGCCCGGGCGACCTGATCAAGGATATCGACGGCCAATCGCTCACCGACCCGACGCAGGCAATGCAAATATTTGAATCGCTTGGTGAATCGGACCAGGTTTCTGTTACCGTTGAACGCAATGGGGAACCGCAGGTCATTGTCCTCAGCACCAGCCAACTCGATCTCGGAGACGAGACCAGCCAATGAAACTTTCTGAACGATTGCCCTTGCGGGCTCGCCTGCTCACAGCGCTTGCTTTTTCTTCCCTCCTGGGCGCTCCGGCGGCGTGGAGTCAGCAGGTCGTCACACCGAATTTCGAGGATACCGACATTCGACAGATCATCGATGCCGTCGGCTCCTTGACGGGTCGCAGCTTCATCATCGACCCGCGCGTCAATGCCAAGGTCACGATGCTGTCGTCGACGCCGATGACGCCTGACGCGTTTTACGAAACATTCCTGTCGATCCTCCAGGTGCACGGGTATGTCGCCATCACCACGGGCGATGTCGTCAAGATCGTTCCGGATGCAACGGCACGGCAATACGCGGGACCGTTGGGCGACGACAGCGCAGCGGGGCTCGACGACATCATTACGCAAGTCATTCAACTGCGGAATGTCGGCGCGACTCAGCTCGTCCCGATATTGCGCCCGCTGATTCCGCAATACGGGCATCTGTCGGCGCATCCGGGCTCGAATATGCTCATCATCTCGGATCGCGCAGCCAACGTAACGCGAATGATGTCCATCATTCGGCGTATCGACCAGTCCAACGACGAAGACGTCGAAGTCGTGCGGCTCGAAAACGCCTCGGCTGCCGAGATTGTTCGAATTATGACCGCCCTGACGTCACAGCCGCGGGCCGACGGCGCACCCGTGACCACGAGCCTTGTGGCCGATGCGCGGACGAACAGCGTGCTTATCGGCGGCGACCGCAACGAGCGACTGCGCCTGCGCGCACTGATCGCACATCTCGATACTCCCCTCGAAGATGGCGGCGATACGCAGGTTCGCTACCTGCGCTATGCCGACTCGGAAGAACTCGCCACGAAACTGCAACAGCACTTCTCTTCACAGGCCCAGGCAACCTCGGCACAGGCAGGCGGCACGACCCCACAACCCAATGAAGTCAGTGTCTGGGCCGATACGCAGACGAACGCTCTTGTAATCACCGCCCCGCCAAAGATGATGCGTTCGATCATGCTGATCATCGATAAACTCGACATTCGTCGCGAGCAGGTCCTCGTCGAGGCGATTATTGTCGAAGTCATCGCCGACAAGATCGCCGAACTGGGCGTCACGTGGGCCGTCGAGGGCGCCAGCTCTAACACGCCGATAGCCCTTACCAATTTTCCTGACTTCGGTCCGGGCGTTGTGGACATCGGTGTCGCTGCCGGCAGCGGCGGACAGGTTGACCCAACCGGGCTGATCGGCGAAGGCATCACTTTCGGTATCGGCCGCATCAGCGATACCGGCGTCAGCTTTGCGGCGATAGCGCGAGCTCTGGAAGGCGATGCCAACACGAATATTATCTCGACACCGTCAATCGTCACGACCGACAACGAAGAGGCCACGCTCAACGTTGGACAGGAAGTTCCATTCGTAACGGGCTCTTACTCGAATACTGGCAGCGTCGGCGGCGCGGTGAATCCGTTCCAGACGATTCAGCGCGAGCAGATCGGCGTAAAACTCGCGATCACACCTCAGATCAATGAGGGTGATTCGATGCTGATGACGATATCCCAGGAGATATCGAGCATAGCGCAGTCTGCAGAGGGCGCGGTCGACCTGATCACAAACCAGCGTGTCATTGAAACGACCGTAATCGTTGATGACGGTGAGGTTCTCGTCCTGGGCGGCCTGATCGAGGACGTCCTCAGAGAAAGTGACCAAAGAGTGCCGATACTCGGCAGCATTCCGATACTCGGTAACCTGTTCCGCGTCCGGTCGACCGACAAGGTCAAAACCAACCTTCTGGTTTTCATTCGGCCCAAGATCCTGCGCGACGCCGAGCAGGCCGCTATCGAGACGAACGCCAAGTACAACTACATTCGCGAAGTGCTCAAGGGATCCGAAGGGAAAGACGTGCAGCTGATGCGCGGCGAGAAGCGATTCGCGCTGCCGCCGTTTGAAGAGGCTTCCGGAGTCAAAATTGGTGAGACACCGATTGCGAACGAAAACGAAGGCGGGAGCGAGAATGACGGTGAAGGTTCTGAAACCGAGTAACCGACTGTCGGATTATTGATGGAAACCGAAGCGGAAATCGTTCTCGAGTCGGCACCTGATACAGCGGCTGAAACCGGGTCTCATCGCGTTCTGCCGTTCGCGTTCGCCAAGCGTCATGGCGTGCTGATTCGCGATGTCACCGCAGAGGCCGCAGACACCGTGTGCCGCCCGGGCGCATCCGCGCTCAGTCTCGCTGAAGCGCAGCGATTCGCGGGCGTCCCGCTGAAGCTGACACGGGTCTCTGCCGAAGCCTTCGACACACTGCTGCAGGAGTCCTACGAGCAGGGTAGCAACACGGCAATGCAAATGGTCGATGGTCTCGACGAACATCTCGACCTGTCTCAGGTAGCACAGGAACTTCAGGAGCCATCGGACCTTCTCGAAAGCGACGACGATGCACCAATTATCCGCTTCATCAATGCGGTGCTGACCGAAGCCATCAAGGACAACGCCTCGGATGTCCACATCGAGCCCTACGAAAACCGGCTTGGCGTCCGCTTCAGAGTCGACGGCGTACTGCGGGAAGTCCTGGAGACCCGCCGCGCGCTTGCGCCCCTGGTTGTCTCGCGAATCAAGGTCATGTCGAAGCTGGACATCGCCGAAAAGCGCCTGCCCCAGGACGGCCGCATTTCCCTGAGGATTGCGGGCCGCGCGGTAGATGTCCGCGTTTCGACCATGCCATCCGGCCACGGCGAACGCGTTGTACTGCGCCTGCTCGACAAGCAGGCCGGACGACTGGACCTGACCTCGCTCGGCATGTCCGACAAGACACAGAAGACGGTCGACGACCTGATTCACAAGCCGCACGGGATCATACTCGTCACTGGCCCGACGGGTTCTGGTAAGACGACGACGCTGTACGCCGCGCTTGAACGCATCAACGACAATACTCGCAATATCATGACCGTCGAGGACCCGATCGAGTACTTCATTGACGGCATCGGCCAGTCTCAGGTGAATACCAAGGTCGAGATGACGTTCGCTCGTGGCTTGCGCGCGATCCTGCGTCAGGATCCCGATGTCGTCATGGTCGGTGAGATCCGCGATCTCGAAACTGCCGAAATCGCCGTGCAGGCCAGTCTTACGGGCCACCTCGTACTGTCCACGTTGCACACGAACACGGCGGCAGGCGCCGTAACGAGATTGCGCGACATGGGTGTCGAGCCCTTCCTGCTATCGTCGAGCCTGATCGGCGTACTTGCGCAGCGATTGGTGCGTGTACTCGATGACGACACCAAGATTCCGTATACGGCCAGGGAGTATGAATGTGAGCTGCTGGGCGTCGATCCGGCAAATCCGCCGACGCTGCACCACCCCGGGGAAGGTCCTAACAGCGGCTTTGCGGGTCGTACCGGCATCTACGAACTCATTGCCGTCGACGACGCGATGCGCAGCATGATTCATGAAGGCGTCAGCGAGCAGGACCTCGAGCGCCACGCACGGACCATGGGACCGAGCATTCGCGCCGATGGGCGCCGCCGCGTTCTCGAGGGCACGACTACTATCGAAGAACTGCTCCGCGTCACGCGCGAAGACTAGCTTTAAGTTCATGGGCGCATTCGAATACGTCGCACTGGACCAGGCCGGCAAGGAATCCAAGGGCCTGATCGAAGGCGATACTGCCAAGCACGTTCGCCAGATACTTCGTGATCGGCAGTTGCTGCCTGTCCAGGTGACAGAGGTCGCCCAGAAAGAAGCCCGTCGGCAGCGCTCGTTCTCGCTCAGAAGCGGCATATCATCGGCGGAGCTTGCGATTGTGACGCGACAGCTTGCGTCCCTATCGCAATCAGGACTGCCTCTCGAGGAGGCATTGCTCGCCGTGGCGCAGCAGAACGACAATCCGCGAACCAAGAGCATCATGCTCGGCGTCAGATCGAGGGTGATGGAAGGCCATGCACTGGCTGATGGCCTTGCAGAATTTCCCCAGGCATTTCCGGAGCTGTATCGCGCGACCGTTGCCGCCGGCGAACAGTCCGGGCATCTTGACGTTGTGCTGGAACGACTTGCCGACTATACCGAGGCAAGGCAGGAACTCAGGCAACGCGTGACCAATGCACTCATCTACCCGATAGCGCTGGTTGCCATGTCAGTCGCGATCATTGGCTTCATGCTTGCGACTGTCGTGCCGCGGATCGTGAACGTTTTCGAGAATTCGGCCGGCCAGCTTCCGGCTCTGACACGCTGGCTGATTGCAACCAGCGACTTCATACGCGATCACTGGCTGCTCTTGATCATCGGTATCGGCGCCGTCATTTATGTCATTTGGTGGTTCCTGCAGAAGGATGGGCCGAAGCGCAGATATCACAGCACTCTGCTGCGTCTCCCGATCACGAGCCGTCTCACGCGCGGCATCAATACAGCTCGATTTACCCGCACATTCAGCATTTTGGCCGGCAGCGGTGTGCCCATTCTCGACGCGCTCAAGATTTCGGCGGAAGTCATCGAAAACCTGCCGATGCGAGATGCAGTCAACGAGGCGACACTCAGGGTCCGGGAAGGCGCATCGATCAGTCGGTCGCTGGCGGCGAGCCGACTGTTTCCGCCGATGATGATCCACCTGATTGCCAGTGGTGAGACAGGTGGCAAGCTCGAAGAGATGCTGGACCGTACCGCGAACTACCAGGAACGCGAGGTTGATGGGCTGATTGCCACATTGCTCGGGATCCTGCAGCCGTTGCTTATCGTCATGATGGGCGGTGTCGTTCTGACGATCGTACTTGCCATCCTTTTGCCCATCTTCGAAATCAACAACCTCATTCGTTGATCAGTCCCTTGCGCGCCCCTTTTTTTCGGGGTATACAAACGAAAATTCGGCCTGCATGGGCTGTTTTCCATCGATCTGATTGTTGCGGGGTGTGAGCAATGAACGGTGAAGTCGGTAACGGCAAATCAGAATTAGACGAAATCGAAGACTTCGAAGACGTCGAGGAAAATGCATCGCCTGAGGATACGGTGGTCATTACAGAGGACCTGGCCGATATTGACGACATGGGCGATACCACCGCGGACCTGAATGTCGAAGAACTCGTCGCGAAGATCGACAAGGACGATAATGCGGCGCGCAAGAAAGAGGTCCACCGTCGCCTCGAGGAACTCGCGGACAGGAAACGCGAAGAAGAAGAACTCGACTCGACCTTTAACTTCAATCTCGACGACGAAATCTGATTCATCGGAAGTCCCTCGACGTCACGACCAGATTGCCGAGCATGGCGGAATGGTCTATCAGCCGTTTTGCGATTACGTGAATCACATCGCCTTCAATCTGTAGTTCTCCCTGGATGCCCATCAGCTTGGCGTTGAGCAGCGCCGGACGATATTGCTCGGCTACCTGGCTCCAGACCACGAGATTGATATGGCCCGTCTCGTCCTCGAGTGTTACGAATATGACGCCGCTCGCCGTGCCCGGGCGTTGTTTCGTGATGACGAGACCCGCGACGCTAACCGCGGTGCCGCTTGCCAGGCCCGGTAACCGTTCTGCCTGCAGGTAGCGGTAGCGATCCAGGCGGTGCCGTAACAGCTGCATCGGGTGCCTGCCGAGCGTCAGACCGAGGCTCTGGTAGTCCGCGACGATATCCTGACCTTCGGTTGGTTTCCTGAGCATCGGTGTTGCCTCGTAACGATCCATCGACCTCAGCAGTGGTGTTGGCTGTTCGACACCAGCGACGGCCCAGCGCGCTCGATGCCGGTGGCCTTCGAGCACTTCGAGCGCACCGCTTGATGCCAGCACGCCGAGTTCACGCCGGTCGAGCCCGACCCTTTCAACGAGCTGCTGGATACCCTGGTAACCGTCAGCGCACCGGCGCTCCACGATGAGCCGTCCGCTTTCCTCCGACAGGCCCTTGGCCATTCGTAATCCGAGCCGTAGTGCCGCCTCACCGGATGCGCCGGATTCGAGCGAACAGTCCCAGTCGCTTCGATTGACATCGACCTTGCGAATCTCGACGCCATGGCGACGCGCATCCTGTGTCAGTTGCGATGCCGAATAAAAGCCCATTGGCTGGCTGTTCAAAAGCGCCGCCGTAAATGCCGCGGGCTCGTGGCATTTCAGCCACGATGACACGTACACGAGCAATGCAAAACTCGCCGAATGCGACTCGGGAAACCCGTACTCGCCAAAGCCTTCGATCTGGCGGAAGATCTGTCGCGCAAACTCTTCCGCATAGCCGCGCTCGCGCATGCCCCGGATCAGCTTCTCTTCGAACGGACCCAACCCGCCGCGCCGCTTCCACGCTGCCATTGCACGCCGTAACCGATCAGCCTCACCGGGCGTGAACCCCGCCGCGACAACCGCAAGCTGCATGACCTGTTCCTGGAAGATCGGCACGCCGAGCGTGCGTTGCAGCACGCCTTTGACATCCTCGCTCGGGTAATCGACAGCCTCCTCACCATTACGGCGGCGCAGGTAGGGATGCACCATGTCTCCCTGTATGGGTCCTGGACGAATGATTGCGACCTCGATGACGAGATCGTAGTAACAACGCGGCCTCAGGCGTGGCAACATGGCCATCTGCGCCCGTGACTCGATCTGGAACACCCCCATCGTGTCGCCGTCGCAAATCATGTCATAGACAAGCGGATCCTCAGCCGGCACTGTCGCCAGCGTCAGGTTACGGCCGTCGAATTCGTGCAGCAGGTCAAAGCTGCGGCGGATAGCGGTCAGCATCCCGAGCCCGAGCACATCAACCTTGAGCAGACCGAGATCCTCGAGATCGTCTTTCTCCCACTGAATCACGGTGCGATCGGGCATCGCTGCATTCTCGACCGGAACAAGTTCCGACAATGAACCGTTCGAGATCACGAACCCGCCGACGTGCTGCGACAAGTGACGTGGAAAACCGAGGATTTCCCGGACGAGATACAACAGGCGCTTGATAACGGGACTCTCCGGGTCGAGACCGGCTTCGAGAATACGGCTGTCGTCGATGCGTTGTCCGTCCCACCACTGCATCGAACGGGCCAGCCTGCTGACCTGCAGTTCGCTCAATCCCAGGGCCTTGCCGATGTCCCTTAATGCACTGCGAGGACGGTAGGTGATGATCGTCGCGGCCAGTGCCGCTCGCTCACGGCCATACTTGCGATAGATGTACTGGATGACTTCCTCACGACGCTCATGCTCGAAGTCAACATCGATATCCGGCGGCTCGTTGCGTTCTTTCGAAATAAAACGCTCGACAAGCATTGCCATGCGCCCCGGATCGACCTCAGTGATGCCGAGGCAGTAGCAAACGGCGGAGTTGGCGGCCGATCCACGGCCCTGGCAGAGGATATTCTGCGAACGGGCGTACGCGACGATGTCGTACACGGTCAGAAAATACGGCTCGTACCCGAGATCTGCGATCAGTGCCAGCTCGTGTTCAACGATGTCGATGACCTTCTGCGGCACGCCCCCGGGCCAACGCACTTGCATCCCCTGTTCGGTCAGCTTGCGCAGGTAACTCGCCGGCGTCTCACCATCAGGAACGATTTCATCCGGGTATTCGTAGCGCAATTCGTCGAGTGAGAAGTCGACGGCTCGGGCAATGCGCAGGGACTCTTCCAATAACGCCTGCGGGTAAACATGTTCGAGCACCTCGAGCGAGCGCAGATGACGTTCGCCATTCGGATACAGCGCAAATCCGGCATTGTCGACCGTTACGCCCTCGCGAATCGCAGTCAGCGTGTCCTGCACAATCCGGCGCGCGCGAGTGTGCATGTGCACATCGCCACACGCTACGAGCGGCAGTTTCAGTCGCTGCCCTTCCTCGACCAGCCTGGCCAGCTTTTCCTGTTGCTGACCATCGGCGAGCAGCTCGACGGCAATCCACAAACGATCACGGAAGGTTTCGCGTATCCAGTGATCTTCAACGTCGAGTGAAAACGTGTCATCAGGCACCCAGAGCACGGCGCAGCCCGGCAGACCATCCTCGAAAGCATGGCGCGTCAGTTCATAAGAGCCTTTGTCAGCAGCGCGGCGAGCCCTCGTGATCAATTCACAGAGCGATGCATAACCCTGCCGATTCTGCGCCAGCGCGACGAGCTTGCGGCCGCTTCGGAGACGCAGCTCCGAACCGATGATGAGTTTCTTGAGGCCATGCTCTTTGGCCGCCGTGTGCGCGCGTACGATCCCGGACATCGTGCACTCGTCGGTAATTGCGAGCGCCTCGTAGCCGAGCGCAACAGCTGTCTCGACGAGTTCTTCAGGATGGGACGCACCGCGCAGGAACGTAAAATTACTTAGCGCGTGCAGTTCAGCATAGCTCACCCGAAAAAGCCGTGCAGGTACCAGTCGGCGCCACGATTGCGATTGCGGAACACCCACAAGCGTGCGCCGCGCGGATTGATCGCAGTGTAATAATCGCGGGCAATACTGTCGTCATCCCACCAGCCGGTTTCGAGCCGCTCGGGCCCTTCGAGTATCCTCAGCCGGCCCTGGTGCAGTGGATAGCCATCGTCGACAGGCAACCGGGCCGGCTCAGGCAACATCCAGAGTGGCCGCTGCAATTTGCCACCCGCCGCCGATACGATGTCCGCAGACCAGCCCTCCAGCAGGCTACGCGGCCGCCACGCCAGCTGCGGGCGATATTCTGCAACGGTCGTGACGCCGGCAACCGACTGCCGACCGACGCGCGCAACGAGCCGCTCCGCCAGCTGTGCGATCGAAAACCGTATGCCGCGACCGACGGTTCGGCCACGAAATCTCAAGCGCCCCGATTCGGCCCGCAATGCCTGTGTGCGACCGCCCTCGAGGCGCACGGCAATCACGGGTTCCGGCAAGAGCAGTTTCTCAAACTGCAGGCGCAACAAATCGAACCATCGTCCGCTCTGGCGCTCTGCCTCGGCACAGCCCAAGTTCAACAGCGTGGCAGAGCTTCGCAAATGGAAAAAGCTAAAACGAATCGCCTGCGTCCCAAGCTGCCGCGCCAGCAAAAACCGCTCATGGGACTGCAACAATTCATGGCAGATGGCGAGCAGCAACTCGCGATCACTTTGCTCCTCGGTCATTTCATAATCGGCACAAAAACGTTCAGGCGAGCGCCAACTCGTGCGCGGGTCTGGAAGGCGCCCCAACGCCCGGTCGAGTTCGATGAGACGTTGCGGGCCAAAACGCCGCGCAAAACCCTCGCGGGGCAGCCGCAGGCAGTCGCCGACAGTGCGAATGCCCATTCCGGCAAGTGACTCACCGATCGTTGCAGGCCAGTCGAGGCACGACAGTGACAAATTACGCAGCGCCGCCGTAATGTTGGCTGGCTCACGGATACAGGCGCGATGTCCGCCTTTCGCGAGCCAGGTCGCGGCCAGCGGCGTCGGTGCAATCGCGGGCGACGCCGTGAAACCCTGCTGCCGTAGTCCCGATGTTATGGCCTGCCGCAGGTTGAGAAGCCCCCCATAGAGACGCAGGCTGCCTGCGATTTCCACCAGCAGGACATCGGGGCCCGCGAACGTAACGACTGACGTGAACTGCTCGAGCCAACACGCAAGATTCTCCAATGCCTGTTGTTCTGCGATCTCGTTCCGTGGTTCAACGCTCAGAGACGGCAACAATGCGAGAGCCGCATTCGCCGACTGGCCCGGCATGATGCCGGCCGCTTCGGCCTTCGGACATGCCAGCAACACGCGATGAATGCCTTGCCGATCCTCGACGACGACCCGTGCGCCCTCGTCCGGACCACTGGCCTCCAGCGGCAATTGTGGCAGATGGATGCAAAACCAGAGCCGTTTGAGAGCCGGCACCGCGGGAGTCCGCGGCTCAAGCTTTACCTCTTCAAGCGCCAGGGAGCGCTGGTCAATGAGCTCCCGGGTAGAGCGATGGTGTCGTTTCGCCGCAGCCATGGGTCATAACACATCATGCAATACGGCGGGCCGGCCGCCACGACTCTTCAGGATCGACACACGGGTGCCCTCGCTGCTCGCGAGCAGTTCGATGCGCAATGCTGCAGCCGAGGGCTGGCTGCGCGCCGCAGGTGGACGAAATGCGATGGCCCAGCTGTTGCCTTTCTCGGCCGCGAGCTGCAGACGACGGCTGGCCTGGTCATCGAGCTTGTCAGCCCACAGCAATACGGCGGCGCAGGTACCCGATGACAGCGCCTGCTCGGCTGACCAGAGCATCTCGCTGCTGTCCTTCGGACGCACGATCAACATGCGCGACAAATCGATACCCCACTGCTGCAATGCCGGCGGGTACGGCTGGAACGGTGGAGATACCCAGGCAATCCAGCCCGGTTCGTTGCAGTCGGCGCCTTTGTCCTCGTTGGACAGCGCCGCGAGCGCTGGCATCAGCAGGCGCAACTCGCCGATGCCGTAGTGCTCAACCAGGATTTCCGTTAGAGAATTCCGTGGCCAGCCGCCCCCGGGCAGATGGCGATCGAGTGCTTCATAACCGCTCGCCAGCCCGGCCGCGGCATGCACCTGGCGGTGACCGCGCCAGACTCGCGGGTTTTCAAGTAATTTGTCGAGAGAGGACGGATCGCGCTGCATCTCGTAAACGCTTAATGCGATGGGATTCCATCGCGGATAACACCGACCACCACACCCTCGATGACCATCACCTGCGTGGCAAGGTCGACGCTGATCGGCTCGAATTCCTCGTTCTCTGGCAGCAGTTCGACCAGGGATCCCTTCTGCCGGTAACGCTTGACCGTGACCTCATCATCGAGGCGCGCAACCACGATTTGCCGGCTGCGAACTTCGGGCGTGCGATGTACGGCAACGAGGTCACCGTCGAGAATGCCGGCATCCTTCATGCTCATGCCGTGCACCCTGAGGAGATAATGCGGTTTCGGGCTGAACAGTGCGGGATCGATCCGGTAATGCGTCTCGATGTGTTCCTCGGCCAGAATCGGGCTGCCGGCTGCGACCCGGCCGACGAGTGGCAGGCCCATCTGCTCACGTATCGAATCCTTGAGCTGAATGCCACGCGAGGCCCCCGGGACAAGCTCGAGCACCCCCTTTTTCTGCAGGGCACGCAAATGCTCCTCGGCAGCGTTGGCGGATTTGAAACCGAGCTTGCGCGAGATTTCGGCACGCGTTGGCGGCATACCGGTTTCGGCGATAAAGTCTTGAATCATCTCGAGAATTTGCGTTTGTCTTGGGGTCAGTTCGCGCATTTCAGCAGTCCTGTATAAAAGTACAGTCTCTGTGATTATATACAGTACTTTGCTCAGTGCAAGTGTTCGGGGATGTGATGGAGGGGTGCATTCTCACTTAACCTCGCTCGCCGTCCATGGCTCGCTCGCATCATCCTCCGCTTGCTCGGGCTTCCTGCTTCGCTGCGCTCCGTATGACGTTCGAACGCACCCCCTCCCGTCACGCCCCACCCCATACTTCAACTGTCGCAACGAGCAGACAAAGCGCAATAAAAACAGGGATTTTCATTGCGAGACGGGATTGTTTACGAAATAATGCGCCTGCCGTTACATCCCAACAGAGGAACTTTAGGAATGAAGAAGACCGCACTCAAAATTAGCGCATTGATGCTTGCTGCTGCACTGACGGTTGGCTGCGCCAATACGGCTGAGATCGAAGCAACCGCCAACAAGGCTGCTGCTGATGCCGCCGCTGCAGTATCTGCTGCAGAAGCTGCTCGCTCTGCTGCCGATCGTGCCGCTCAGGCAGCGGCTGCTGCTCAAAGCACCGCAGACCAGGCGCTTTCAGCTGCTACCGAAGCTCAGGCTTGCTGCGAAGCAAACCGCGAGAGCATGGAGCGTATGTTCCAGCAGTCGATGTCGAAATAAGACTGGACGACCAAGCAACTATTCAAACGCCGCGCTTGCCGCGGCGTTTTTTATTTCCTCGCCAACCGGCGCAGGAATTCCGTCCGAACGCTCGATAAGCTGCTCGGCCAGCTCCCAGTCGAGCTGCCCCGCTTTTTCCGCTGTAGTCGCGATGAACTGCTCGGTGACATAGCTCAGCGGATCCTTGATTTCGGGAACCGTGACGGCCAATTCCCCGGCGCTCTGTTCGATCGTGACCTCTTCCGGCCGCAGTGCGGCCGTCTCGAGCACTGGATGCACTTCCATCACGAGTTCACTGCCAATCCACCCCATCTTGACGGGCTCGTTTATGATGCGCACCGAGGTATTCATGCCGATCCTGGGAAAAAGATACTCGATGTCTTCCGGGAACATCCGGATACACCCGTGCGTAACGCGCATCCCGACACCAGCCGGCCGGTTGGTGCCATGAATCAGGTAGCCCGGTAAGCCGAGACGCATCGCGTACTTGCCCAGCGGGTTGTCGGGACCAGGAGGGACGATGCGTGGCAGCGGCCTGCCTTCGGCTGCATGCTCCGCGAGCACCGACTGCGGCACGTACCAGCTCGGGTTACGCACCTTCGAGATCACCGACGTATTGCCGAGCGGCGTCTCCCAGTCCATGCGCCCGATACTGATCGGGTAGGTCATCACGTACGCCGTTTCGCCGTCCTTCGGCTCCGGGAAGTAGTACATGCGGTACTCGGCAAGGTTCAGGACGATACCATTGCGAGGACCGGGCGGAAGAATGAACTGCGTCGGCAACACGACTTCCGTTCCCTCGCCAGGGACCCAGATATTGACACCCGGATTCGCCCGCACGATGTCCTCGTAGCCAAGACCGTGGCGCCGGGCGATATCGACCAGCGTATCCTCATAGCGCGCCGTGACCGTGGAGACCGCCCCAATGACATCGAAGCCCTCGGGCGGCAGCTCGTAGACTTCCGCACGAGTTGTGGCGGTCGCAATCAGAACTCCGACAGCCAGAATTTGGCACAACGCGCGATTCATCTTCCCTTCTCTTCCCGGTCGATAACCTCGACCTCACATTCTGCGGCCGCAAGCCAGTCCTGCATCGCCTCGCTCTCGAGCACGCGATGCGGATAATAACCTGCGGACTCCGGCAAATTGATGCCGTAAGTCCGAAAACGCAACACGACCGGCGCATACGTTGCGTCCGCGATACTGAATTCGCCGAACAGCCAGCCGCTGTCGCCACTGTATTTCTTGTGACATTCCGACCAGATAGCGATTATGCGATCGATGTCGTCGGTCAAGATATCCGGCAATGGCACTTTGCGCCCCATCGCACGGCAATTCATGGGCATGCATTCCCGAAGCATACTAAACCCCGAGTGCATCTCCGCAGAAATGCTGCGGGCGAAAGCGCGGACGTCCGGATCGGCCGGCCAGAGCTGTTTCTCGGGCCAGCGCTCCGCCACGGTTTCCGCTATCGCCATCGTATCCCAGACCGTCACATCGTCGAGCTTGAGCACGGGCACCATGCCGCCTGGGCTCACAGCAGCGATCTCCGCCGCAGTCGTCTCGACATCGAGCAAAATACGGTGCTCGTCGAACTCGATGCCAGCCTCACGCATGAGGAACCAGGACCGCAGCGACCAGGTGGAATAATTCTTGTTTCCGATATAAAGCTGGGGATTCATCATTTTGCTTCTCAGTTTCAGAGCATATGGTAAACCATTGAATGCACTCGCGTCGTGCACCAGTTCCGATTCCGATTGACCCTGCCCGGCGTGGTCGGTAGCCTCTCCTTCGCATGGGCCTCAAACTTTCATTCGAACTGTCAGATCGCGACCTGCACTACTTCCGCGAGGCGCTGAGGCAATCGCGCCACGCGGTCCGCGATGCCGAAGAACTGGAGATCATCGACGCCGTCCGGCACGTGCTTGAGGAGATCCGCAGCAACGAACCATTGCCGGATTTCGTGGCGGAGCGCATCCCGCAACTCGAATTACTGATCCAGATGCTCGCGGACGAGGATTGGCAGCTGCCGAATAGCGATCGCGAGCAGCTGCTCGCCATGTTCGTGTATTTCAGCGATCCGGAAGACATTCTGCCCGACCACATTCCGGTAATCGGTTATCTCGACGATGTCATCATCATCGAGCTCGTGACTCGCGAGATGCAACACGTCCGCCAAGCCTACGATGACTTCCGATCATTTCGTCGGAAGTTCGACGACGAGCACGGAAATAACATCGATGGCGCCATCCGACGTGATCGGCTGGATCGTAAACGGCAGCAATTGCATCAGCGCATGAAGCGTCGCTCCAAGCTTGGCAAGACCGGCATCTGGTGACCGGACACCTCGAACGCGAACGGCTGACGATGTCAAAAATGGTCGGCATCTATTGCTCGGCACATCATCAAGGAACGGAATATTCCCTGTGCGAGGACTGCGGAGAATTTCTCGACTACGCTTACCTGCGACTCGAGAAATGTCCGTACGGCGAAGACAAGCCGACGTGCGCCAACTGTCCGATCCATTGCTACAAACCGGCGCGTCGCGAACAGGTGAAGCGCATCATGCGCTACGCAGGACCGAGGATGTTGCTGCGCCATCCGCTACTGGCAATCACGCACAAGCTTGATGGTCTCAGAAAAGCCATTCATCCAAAGCAGTTAACGCGTAAGGAAAGGCTCCGATCCGGAGAAGACTGAACCTACAAACAGGCGCCATTCGTCTGGTTTAGACCGGAAGCAAATCCAAAAATACCGGTATCCAGGTTTTGAAGTGGACCGGCTCACTGTCAAGCAAGACGCCGTCCATGTCGACTATCACTAACGGCATCATTCAGCAGTCTGGCGGTGGTCGCTAGAGCTGCATCAGGACGGAGCCCCAGGTGAATCCGCCACCGAAGGCTTCCATGAGCACGGTCTGGCCTTTCTTGATACGGCCGTCGCGAATGCCGACATCGAGCGCCATGGGCACTGACGCAGCCGACGTGTTGCCGTGATCCTGCACAGTCAGGATGACTTTTTCCATCGGCAGGTCGAGGCGCTTGGCTGTCGCCTGGATGATGCGAATGTTGGCCTGGTGCGGTACGAGCCAGTCGAGGTCGTCCTTAGAAACGCCGGCTTTCTCGAGGACTTCGACGGCAACATTTCCGAGCGTCTTGACGGCGACCTTGAAGACTTCATTGCCGGTCATCATGATCGCCGCTTCGTCCGTTCCCGCCTTGTACAGGTCCTTCGATGCCCCTACCGGGTAGTAGAGCAGTTCCTTGTACTGGCCGTCCGCACCCAGGTGTGTCGCGAGTATGCCGGGCTCGTCCGACCGCTTCAGTATCACCGCACCCGCACCATCACCGAACAGCACGCACGTATTGCGATCGTTCCAGTCGATGAGCTTGGTTATGCATTCGGCGCCGATGACGAGCACGCACTTCGCCTCGCCCGCCTTGATGAACTTGTCGGCAATCGACACGCCGTAGATAAAACTCGTACAGGCCTCCTCGGTTGCGATACACGGACAGGCAGGAATGCCGAGGCGATGCTGCACGAGCGTGGCGGCATTCGGAAAAATCAGGTCGGGCGACGTCGTTCCGATGACGACCATCTCGATCTCGGTTGGATCGACGCCGGCGTCTTCCATTGCAACCTTCGCCGCCTCGACGCACATGTCCGACGTCGTCTGCTCGGGAGCCACGCAATGGCGCCGTTCGACACCGGTGCGGGTACGAATCCACTCGTCGCTCGTGTCGACCATTTTCTCGAGATCGAAGTTTGTCAGAATCTTCTCGGGCAGATAACGGCCGGTCCCGACAATTCTCGAGTACGTCATGCGGCTTCCTTCTGCAGCAGTGTGCCGATTTGCTGCGGCACTTGTTTTTGTACTTCGACGACGGCCGTGTCGATCGCATGCAGGAACGCAAACGCATCGGCGCTGCCGTGGCTCTTCACCACGATACCATTTAGGCCGACGAGAGTCGCTCCGTTGTACTTGCGCGGATCCATGCGCCTGCGAAGGTGCCTGAGAACCGGCCCGGCAAGAATTGCCTGGAACCTGGAAAACAAATCACGAGTAAAGGCACGCCGCAGATAGTGCTTGGCGAGGCCGACGGTTCCTTCCATCGTCTTTAGCGCAACGTTGCCCGTGAATCCATCGGTAACAACGACATCTGCCTTTCCTGAAAACAGTTCGCTGCCTTCGATAAAGCCGACGTAATTCATCGTGCTCGCCTTGAGCATCGCCGCAGCATCCTTGACCGTGTCGTGCCCCTTCGTGTCTTCGGCGCCAATGTTGAGCAATGCGACCCGCGGGTTGGTGATGCCCGTGATGTCCTCGGTGACGATGGAGCCCATAACGGCGAACTGGAACAGGTGTTCCGCCGAACAAAGGGTGTTCGCGCCGAGGTCGAGCATGTGCAAAGTGCCGCCTTTGGCAGGCAGCTCCGTGATGATCGCCGGGCGGTCGATGCCGGGAAGCATCCTGAGCACGAACTTGGCGGTTGCCATCAGCGCCCCGGTATTACCGGCACTGACACAGGCCTGCGCCCGGCCTTGCTTGACGAGATCGATAGCGACACGCATCGACGAGTCTTTCTTCTTGCGCATCGCATCGACCGGGGAATCGGACATCTCCACGACCTGGCTTGCATGTACGATCGCCAGGCGAGGCTCCTCACCAACGATGCGCGTGACATGGTGTTCAAGGACTGCTTTGTCGCCAACGAGCAATAATTCGATATTCGGATGCTCGGTCAGCGCAGCATGCGCCGCCCGCACGACGACCTCGGCACCGAGATCGCCGCTCATTGCATCTATGGAAATGATCGAGTGGGTCGCCACAGGCAAACAGGCGGTCCGCTAGTGCCGCCTGATAGCAGGGTGCGTTTACTCGTCGTCGTCGATGATGTCGGGCTGCGTAACCACCTGCTCGCCACGATAGAAACCATCGGGCGAAACACGATGCCGCAGGTGCGTTTCACCGGACGTGGGATCCACCGACAGGGCTGGCTTCTTCAGCTTGTCGTGCGAACGGCGGGCACCGCGTGTCGCCGGGGTTCTGCGACTCTTTTGAACAGCCATATTTCTCTCCAGTCACGATGGCGCTATCGCACCATCATTCGAATCAGTTCTCTTTTTCCATCTGCGACTTCAATGCCGCGAACGGTCTTATCGTCACACTTTCGCCGGCTTCTGCTTCATCCGGACTACGACATTTTTCATTGTCATGCATTGCCGCAAGCGGCAACGCCATAATCAGCGCTTCTTCGACAACATCCAGCGGCCTGATACTTTCTTCATCGAGTTCCCAGACCTCGAAATCGTCGCCGCCATCCACCGCCTCATCGGCAGCGAACAGAAGCTTCAGCTCCACCGCGAGCGGCAAGCTGAGTGGCTCGAGACATCGCTGGCACACGACGTCGATCGTCGCCGAGACCTCGCCTTCGAGCTGCGGCAATGCCTCTTGCGCATCGGCAAAACCGAAGCGCAGCTGGCCCGTTGCTTGCGTTTCGCGCCAACCGGACGGGAGTTTATCAGGGTCCAGCGTCTCGAGATCACCCTCGACAATCGCTGTGAGCTGCTCCAAATCAGTGATTTTAATAGCAAAATCAATAACTTGTCTACTTGCCGCCAATTCCTTCGGAGTGCGGCGGTCTCGCAGCGGATTGCCCATGGCGCGCGCATGATAAGGACCCGCCGGGCCCCTGTCAAAGTGCACGATCAGGAAAAAGCGCGTTCAGCACCGCAAAGGGGTTAAACTCAGCGAACTCCGTGCCAAGCAATTGATTTTATGCAAAATCCTTCTGCCCCAACGATTATTCTTGCCTCGGCTTCGCCGTATCGCCGTGGCCTGCTTGACCGGTTTCTCGACGATTACGAGACTGTCTCGCCTGATATCGACGAGAGCAATCCTGACAAGCTTTCGCCCAAAAAACTGGCGCGATACCTGGCGCGCAAGAAGGCCGAGACCGTATCAAAGCAGGCGCGCAACTCCCTTGTGATCGGTGCGGACCAGCTCGCCGTCCTCGAAGGCCAGGTGCTCGGCAAGCCCGGCGACCATCAGAAAGCCGTCGAGCAGCTCATGGCGGCTTCGGGTCACAACGTCACCTTTCGGACAGCCGTTTGCATGCTCGACCCGGTCGGCAAGACCCGCTACGAGCACGTCGACAAGACGACGGTCCGGTTTCGGAAGTTCGATCGCCGGCTCGCCGAAGCCTACCTGCGACACGACGAACCCTACGACTGCGCCGGGAGCTTCAAGATCGAAGGTGCCGGATTCGTGCTCTTTGATTCGGTAACCACAGATGATCCAACAGCGCTCATCGGACTGCCGATGATCTGGGTATCCGACGTCCTGCTGGAACTCGGCTATCTGCTGCCCTGATGAGCCAGGTAAGTAACAATTCACTCTGGGAAGAACTAAAACGGCGCAAGGTCATTCGCGTTGTTATTGCCTACCTCATCGTCGGCTGGGGCCTGATCGAAATAGCGGACGTAACGTCGGAGCCCCTGCGCCTGCCCGACTGGAGCGGCACGCTGGTCATCTGGCTCGTCGCACTGGGTTTTCCAATAGCTATCGTGCTGGCCTGGATCCTCGACGTGACGCCGCGAGGAATCGAGGTGACGGCAGATGCGACAGGTAGCGGGCCGCCGTCGCCGCCCGATGCCTCAATCGCCGTCTTGCCCTTCGTCAACATGAGCGGCAATGAAGAAAACGAGTACTTCAGCGATGGGCTGTCGGAGGAATTGCTCAACCTGCTCGTACGATTGCAATCAGTCCGCGTGTGCTCGCGCACGTCGTCATTCGCGCTCAAGGGCAAGGATGTCGACATGCCGACGATTGCCGCTCAGCTTGGCGTGCGCCATGTGCTCGAGGGCAGCGTACGCCGATCCGGCAACAAGGTACGTATCACCGCACAGCTCGTCGACGCGGTCGAGGATGTCCATCTGTGGTCCGAAACTTATGATCGTGAACTGCAGGACATCTTTGCGGTACAGGACGACATTTCCGCGCATATATTCGAGGCCCTGCAGCTCACGTTGACCAGCGATCTGCAACAGGCCGCGCACTCGACGACGGACAGCTTCGATGCCCTCGATTGCTACATGCGTGGCCGCGCGCTTTATCACCGCACCGATACCGGTCACCTCGAAAAAGCGCGCGAGATGTTCGAGGAGGCGTTACGAATCGATCCCGGGTATGCCCTGGCCTGGGCTGGCCTCACGTACATCTATATCGATACGCTCTGGTACAAGCGCGGCAAACCCGAACTGTTGGAAAAAGCCGATGAAGCCAGCCGTAAAGCCGTGCAGCTGGCACCTCACCTGGCCGAGTCACATGGCGCCCGTGGGCTGGCGTTGCGGGCCGCCAAACGCTTTGATGAGGCGGAAGCCGAATTCAAGGAAGCGGTGGAGATCAATCCCCGTTCATTCGAACCTATCCACTTCTATGCCCAGATGGCACGCAGCCAGAACAACTTCGAGCAGGCCGCGGAGTTGTTCGAACAGGCGGCTGCAGTCCGGCCCGAGGACTACCAGGCGCTCGCACTGGCGGCCAACATGCACGATGCGCTCGGCAACGATCAGCAGGGCAAGAGGCTGTCGCGCGAAACGGTGATCCGCGTGCAACGGGCCATCGACCTGATGCCCAACGATGCGCGCGCCTGGATCCTCGGTGCGAGCTGCCTGTTACGACTCGGTGACCGTGAAAAGGCATTCCAGTGGGTCGACAAGGCGAATGAGGCCGATCCGGAGAGCAACGGTGTCGCCTATAACGCGGCCTGCATGTACGCGTCTATCGGTGAAACCGACAAGGCGCTCGACCTGATCGAACGTGCTATTGAATTGGGCAGCAGGAACCGGCTCTACTTTGAAACCGATCCGGACTTCGTAAGCCTGCGTGATCACCCACGCTTCAAAGCCTTGCTCGATCGAATTTGATCGATTCCCCGGTCGAGAAATAATTGCAGGTCATCGGCTAGCGGGGCCGTGAAGTGCAGCTCATTGCCGCTGTCGTCCGGAAACGCGATCGACTGCGCATGCAGGAACAAGCGCTTCAGCCCGTGTTTTCTCGCCAGCCGGTTCTGGTCCTCGTCGCCGTAACGGTCGTCGCCCAGTATCGGAAAACCGATCGCGGCGAGGTGCACGCGCAGTTGATGCGTACGACCTGTCCTCGGCAGGCAGTTCAGCAGGCTGAATTTGCCAAATGTTCGTGAAAGTGACACACGCGTCTGCGCCGGCTTGCCGCCCTTGCTGACGACGACATGCCGCTCTCCCCCTTTGCGATTCTCGACCAGCAGCGGCTTGTCGATGAGTTGCTCTCCGAGCTGCCAGTCACCGACCACGAGGGCGAGATAATGCTTCTCGACGTCGCCCTCCCGGAACCGCTCATGCATTTCGCGTAATGCGCTCCGGCGCTTCGCCAGTACCAGGCAGCCCGACGTTTCCCTGTCGAGCCGGTGAACCAGTGACAAGTCCCTGAGCTCCGGTCGGGCGTGCCGCAACAGTTCGATAACGCCATGGCTGATCCCGCTGCCACCATGGACGGCCACACCCGATGGCTTGTCCACGACGAGCAGCCGCTTGTCCTCGAATATGATCCGATCGGCCATCGCATTGGCGCTGCCCTCGGCCGGCGCGTCTCCCGGCGCGCGCACCCTGGCAGGCGGTATCCGGACCTCGTCACCCTCCTGGAGCTTGTATTCGGCGCGAATGCGTCCACCATTCACGCGAACTTCGCCCCGCCTCAGAATCCGGTAAAGCCGCCCTTTCGGCAAACCCGGGAGTTCACGGCGCAAGAAGTTATCGATGCGCTGGCCCGCCTGCTCGGAATCGATACGAACTTTTCGTACCCCGGTCACGGCCGAGCCGGTCCCTTTTTCTGACTTTTGCTGCATGATCAATAACTTGATGGAATCGAAAGGTGTGCTATATTAGCGCGAAGTGGCCCATCTCCCAGGCTGGCCGCTTCGTAAGGTTAAGTAAATCATAGTTTTTTTGGGCTTCGCAGTGCGAGCCCAACCAAGATGGCAGCGAGCACAGAACGTTGCGAGCGCCGCAGCGGCCAAGCCGCAGGGTACAGATGTTGAATTTCCTACGGGACCTGTTTCCTCTGACACAGGCCCAGAACGAGTTTATCCGCCACACAGCCGGCGCTTTCTTGCGCCAGGTATTGCTGTGTGAGCTACCCAGCGCAAGTCCCCTGGCGATTCGTACCAGCTCGTTGCCCTCCCCCAATAAACAAGTAGGGCATCATGAAAAGAATGTTAATCAATGCGACTCAGGAAGAAGAGTTGCGCATGGCGATGGTCGACGGCCAACGCCTCTATGACTTAAATATCGAATTACCGGCAAGCGAACGCAAGAAAGCCAATATCTATAAAGGAAAGATCACGCGCATCGAGCCCAGCCTCGAAGCGGCGTTCGTTGACTTCGGCGCAGAGCGCCACGGCTTTTTGCCTCTCAAGGAAATCTCGAGCGAGTACTTCGTCAAGCCTGTCGAATCGGGTGATAAACCCAATATCCGCGACGTACTGACCGAAGGCCAGGACATAGTCGTACAGATCGACAAGGAAGAGCGTGGCAACAAGGGTGCCGCACTGACAACCTTTGTCAGCCTGGCCGGTCGGTTTATCGTCCTGAAACCCAACAAGGCGCGTTCCGGCGGCGTATCCCGCCGTATCGTCGGTTCCGATCGTGACCTCGCTCGCCAGTCCCTGAACAATATCGAAGTGCCAAAGGGCATGAGCGTGATCCTGCGGACAGCAGGCATCGATCGCAGCGCCGACGAACTGGCCTGGGATCTGGAGAACCTTCTGACTATCTGGACCGCCATCCTGAATGTGGTGCTGGAGCGCCCGTCGCCATTCCTGATCTATCGCGAGAGCAACGCGGTCGTGCGAGCGCTTCGAGATTATCTGACCGGCGATATTGGCGAGATCCTGATCGACGACAAGCAAACTTACAAGGAAGCCTGCGAGTTCGTCGAGCAGGTCATGCCGCACAACCTGCGCAAGCTCAAGCACTATACGGATCCGGTACCGCTCTTTACCCGCTTCCAGATCGAAAGCCAGATCGAATCGGCCTTCACGCACTCGGTCAACCTGCCCTCGGGCGGCAGTATCGTCGTCGATCACACCGAGGCGCTCGTATCAATCGATATCAACTCGGCGCGTGCCACGAAGGGCGGGGATATCGAAGCAACCGCGCTGAACACCAATCTCGAGGCAGCCGACGAGATCGCCAGGCAACTGCGAATTCGCGACCTCGGCGGTCTGATTGTCATCGATTTCATCGACATGGGCCCGCAGAAACACCAGCGAGAGGTCGAGAGTCGCCTGCGCGAGGCTGTTCGCCAGGACAGGGCGCGCGTGCAGATCGGCAAGATTTCGCGCTTCGGCCTGCTCGAGATGTCGCGGCAGCGGCTCAGGCCGTCGCTCGGCGAATCCAGCTACCTGACCTGCCCGCGCTGCTCCGGCATCGGTACGATACGCAGCATCGAGTCGCTGGCGCTGGCCATCCTGCGCATCATCGGCGAAGAGGCTCGTAAGGAGCGAACCGCCAAGGTGATCGCGCAATTGCCGGTCGAGGTAGCCACGTACCTGCTCAATGAAAAACGCGACTGGGTGCAAAGTCTGGAGAGTCGCAACGAGATGCAGGTCGTCCTCGTCGCCAATCCCGCGCTGGAAACACCGCACTATGACGTACGCCGGGTGCGCGATGACCAGACAGAGCTGCCCGAGAACACCGGCGCAAGCTACGAACTTGCAGAGGCTGCTGCCGAGCCGGAGACACCGCAGGCGATTCTCGAGCGCAAGCAGATAGAACCGGCGGCCATCGCAGTCATGAAACCCTCGAAGCCTGCCCCCAAGCGCAAGAAAGAAAGCAAAGGCTTGTTCGCAGCTGTCGCAAGCCTGTTTGCAACGAAAGACGAGAAGAAGACCGCGAAGAAGAAGCCGCAGTCACGGCGTCGCAAGGCTTCGGGGCAGGACACCCGTTCGCGCAGCAGCCAGCGCAGTCGCCGTCGCAGCGACGCCCAGCGCCCGGACGACAAGGGCAAGACCAGCAAGAAGCGCGCCAAGAAAAAGACCGCGAAAAAGAAGTCTGCCAAGGACCAGCCGCGCAAACCGCAGGAAGCCGCTGCCGGCAAGCCGCAGCCGTCCGACTCGCCAAAGCCGTCGCGAAACCGCCGCAGCCGTGGTGGGCGTCGCCGGCGTCGCAGCGCGGATCGGCCGGCGCAGGACCTGGCGCCAGAAAGTTCGGAGATCCAGGCCCGGGACACGGCCCCGGTACAGGAAAAGCCGCCGGTACAGGAAAAGCCCGCGGTCAAGGAGAAGCCGCCGGTCAAGGAGAAGCCGCCGGTCAAGGACGCGCCCATGGAACAGGCTTTGCTGGCAGCCCCGGATGGCCCACCGAAAGCACGAACCGATGCCGAGCGCGCGGCCGATGCCGCCCAGAAGCTGGACGAGACTCAGCCAGGCATGCCGTCGGCAAAGCCCGAGACTGGGAGAAAGAAAACCACTAAAAAACAGCGGACTAAAAAGAAAAGTTCAGGTAATGGTTCAGAAAGAGCCAAACCCGATTCTACACCCGAATCACAGCCTGCCCCGCTTGCCGAATCCATCCCGACAATCGAAACGGCAGCAGCCGCGGAGGGCGCGCCGGCGCGTGAGCCCAATCCGGAACCAAAGCCTGACGTGGCGCCAGAGGCAAAGCCCGAAGCACGTCCGGAACCGAAACCGGAAGGACGCCTGCTGCCCTGGGAAGACTAGGAACGCCTGAGGCGCTCGAGGAGACCGCGAGAAGCGTCTTCGACGAGATCGAGCACCCGTTCGAATCCTGATTGCCCACCGTAGTATGGGTCGGGGACCTCATCGTGCGTGGAACTGGAAAATTCCAGGAACAGGTAGAGCTTGTTGGCATGCTGCTCCTCGGCCTGTTCCTTGAGCAAAGCGAGGTTCTCGCGGTCCATCGCAATGATGTAATCGAACCGATTGAAATCTTCCGCCTCGATTCGCCGGGCACGGATGCCCTGCAGCGAGTAACCGCGACGCTCGGCGGCGGCTGCCGCACGGTGATCCGGCGGGTTATTGATGTGATAGGCATGGGTGCCCGCAGAGTCGATTTCGACGACGTCGGCCAGCCCCTCCTCGTTCACGATATGGCGGAACACGCCCTCCGCTGTCGGCGAACGACAGATATTGCCCATGCACACAAACAGAACAGACGATTTATTGGCCAAGATTCCGGATTCCCGTTGTCAGGGCCGGACATGCTAGGCGGTTTTTGCCACTAGGCGCAAGCCCCGATTGCTATAGCGCAAAGTACCCACTATGGTGCGCGGATGGACGTACAGGAACGCATGCGCATGGTCGTTGCCGGCCATCGGAAGATCATCCACAAGGTACTGATCAGGATCACCATTTATTATGCCGTGCTGGCGGCCGCCCTTGCGATTGCGATAACGCTAAATCCCGGGATTGTCGATGAATTGCCGCTCGGTGGTGTCGGCGATATTGCGAACTATGGCAGCTCCGAGGTTTACGATCTCGAAGAGGCCTTTCTCAGCGCCGACGACGAAGAGCTGGGCGACATCGTCACGGAGACAACGCGCGAGCGAGTTGCGCAGGGCCCGCGATGGCTGCGCGACGCCAAGTCGCTAATCTATGCCATGGCTTCGACGCTGCTCCTGATGCTACCCGTATCGTGGGTCTACCGGGCAATCCATACCGACAGTATTTACGACCATTCTATCGACACGACGACGCTGGTCCTGCCGTCGGTGGTCGCAGGCATCGTGACCGTTGTACAGCACAGCCTGGCTTTGGCCTTTAGTCTCGCGGGTATCGTCGCGGGCGTCAGGTTTCGTCGTGCCCTGAGCGACACCTTCGACACACTGTTCATATTGTCATCGATTGGTGTCGGCATCGCCGCCGGTATCAAGGCGATAGAGGTCGCCGTCGTCCTGACCGTGTTCTTCAATTATGCATCGGCCGCCGTGTGTGCCTTTGGCGACGGGCTCGAATCGCAGCACGCGGTACAGCGAGAAATCATCAAGAGAGAAGAAAAAGTAGCGCGCCAGAACGAGAAAAGCGTCAAGTCCGAAAAATCGGGACCAATGTCTAGCTTATAGACTCGCCGAAATGCTTGTTCATCAGGTTGATGCCACGGCAGCGACCAACAATTTCTTTTTCCACTGACTCCGGGTTGTCGATGATCTCGAAGAATTCTTCTATGTACTTGATCGTCTTCTTTCTCAAACCATCGTCGAGTTCCAGCGTGTTGGCATACAGCGCCAATATCTCGTCCCTTTTCGACTGTATGTGCGCGATCGCAGCATCGATAATCGGACGTGGCTGACAGAGTCCATAGAAATACCTGAAACGCACATCCCTGATCGGCAGCTGGCTCGGGGGTGCTGCGTACGTTGCATTCACCAGCCCGGAGAAATCGAAATCGTAAGGGACCGGTATGATATTGCCGTTGAGGACGCTGCCATCGTCTTCCTCGATGCCGATGAGCTGAATATTGTGACAACAGTCATCATCCCCGGATGGTTTGATAACCGAGTAGTCGTTGTTCGCAATCATGAGCTGGAAGACCTGCAGGAGCGCCGTTCGCGGATGGTCGAGCTGACTGTACAAGGTTGACTCGATGTTCAGGCGGTCAAGATCCAACCTTTTCGCCATATCGGAATCATCCTCGATCATGAATGCGAAGTCCGTCCATGGTTCCAGTTGCTCATCGCGATCGACATAGCTCAGTCGAACCAGACGTGCCGAAAAACTGTGGTCGGTCAGGATCTGATAGGTGCGATAGGCCAGGTACTCGAGAATCACATACTGCTGGTAGCGCTTACCCTCCTTGCACGGTGCCACGAGTTTGACCTTGTTCTGGCCCGCAAAAAGCGTTCCTTTGACCTGTGATTTCTTGAAGTTGAGCTGCAATGGCGGAAGGTCGCACACCTCCCGCCGGAAGTGACCGCGCGTACGTATCGATACGTCCAGTCGCTGCGTTCGGTCATCCTCATCGGTATAGGTCCATTGACCGGGATGATAGATACGGACTTCCTGGTGCCGTTGTGCATAGGTCTGGGCAATCGGGGCCGTGAGGACTGCCTTGAGAACTTCGTCAGTCTGAAACAGCGGATGCCTCCCGCCCGAGTCGCTGTCCTGCCCGGACGCGACCAGCGGCAAAATCAGCAACGACAGCAGAATTCCGGGCTTAAAGGTGCTCATATGCACGTACTCTAGGCGGACCTTTCGTCCGAGGAAAGCATCGGACTCACGAATTTGCCAAACAGAATCGCGGCGATTGCGAGGCACCAGACGATTACGGCGCCGGCCGGCAGATCGGCGGTCACCGAGACGAAGAGTCCGGCCAGGCAGCCCACCATGCCAACTGCGTAGCCCCATGCGACCCGGACACCGCCCTTGTCGATATGCCTGGTCGCCAATGCCGGGATGATCAGGCTCGCGAATACGAGATAGATACCGACTAATTGGACGGATACTGTCACCGCGAAGGCGAACAGCGCGTAGAAGCCGAACCCGGCCCTGTGTTCCCGCATCCCGAACCAGAAGGCAAGAACTACGGCGCTAATGACTGCAGAAGGCAGCAGCTGATCGTAGTTAACCCAGAGAATCTGGCCAACGAGCAACTCTTTGAGGTGCTCTCCGCCATGCGGGTTTTCGGACAGCACCAGGATCCCTGCAGTTGCGGCGAGCACAAATGATACGCCGATGAGCGCCTCCTGGACTTCGGGCCAGCGCTTTTCCATCCAATGCAGCACGAGCGCCGCGAGGAATGCTGCAGTTACCGCAGCGATTTGTACCATCCATCCTTCGGCCTCCCAGCCCATCGAATCCGCCGCGATGACGCCGAGACCGGCAACCTGCGCGACGGCGAGGTCGATGAAGATAATTTCGCGGCGCAGCACCTCGGTACCGAGCGGTACATGGGTGCTGAGTACGATCAAGCTGGCCAGGAACGCCGGCGCGATGATGCCGAACTCGAATGCGCTCATTGCCCGTATTCTTCCAGAATTGTCAATGTCTCGTCGAACAGTGCGAACAGATCTACAACTTCGGGATTTCCACCGACCGTGTACGGCAGACGAATCGCCGGAATCGACAGTCTCTCAGAAAGCCACAGCGACGGCTTCTCGTTCTCGTACGGCGTTCGAATGACGCCGACGGGCGGTCTCGGGCTGAGCTTCTCCAGCAATGACGCCAGCTGCGCCCCGCTTGGCGGGATGCCTGGTTTAGACTCGAGGGTCGCGACGATGTCCAGGTCGAGCCAGTTCGCCAGGTAGCTGAAGCTGCGGTGATGCGATGCAAGCTCCAGGCCGGCGAGCCGCAGGCCCCGCTCGTCCCACTCGTCCATCGCCGCCAGCCATCGATCCTGGAAGTCGCCGAGTCGGCGGCGGTAGTCATCCGCATTTGCGGCATCGAGGGAGGCGAGCTTTTCCGCAAGCGCATCGGCTATACGCCGTACGTTGCGTGGATCGAGATGGATGTGCGGATTGCCCTGCGGGTGCACATCGCCTTGCGCGCGATCGACCACTTTGGGCACTTCGAGTTTACGCACGTGGTCGGCCGCCATGAACAGCTCGGGCGCGCCTCCGCGCCTCAAAAGCAGTGGCAGCCAGCCGATTTCCAGGTCGGCGCCCGTGCATACTACGAGGTCTGCATCTCGAATCGCCGCGATCAAACTCGGTTTCGCCTGGAGTCGGTGTGGATCCTGAAAAGCCGTTGTCGCGACCGTAACTTGCGCATCGTTACCCGCGATCTCACTGATCAGTGATGCCCATTCGGGCTCGCAGGCAAAGATTTCGACAGACCCTGCGGTGGCAGGGGCAAGTGCGACGAGTGCCAGTGCTATCACCTGTTTCATGACGTGCCCCTAGAACTTGTGCGCACCGTGTGCGCCGACGCTAATGATGTACTGGAGCATCCACTGCTGATCTGACTCATCGAGTACGCGGTCATCTGCGTATTGCAAACGCAGTCGGCTGAACTCGCTCGGCGACCAGTCGAACATGAGGCTCGTACGGCTGGAATCGCGACCAGGATCCTCCAGCTCGGTTCCCACGAGCAGGCCGTTATTGTCGGCACTCACGACGTCATGCCGTAATCCGACACGCCACCGTGGCATGAACTGCCAGACTCCCTGCAAATACCATCCGGACTGGTCACCGTCATAATCGATGCCGTCGAATTCGCCGTCTTCGGATCGGTGGAAGTACTCGCCCTGTAACTTGAAGTTACGGACTGCCGAGTTGCCGTCCGGCGCCCACTTCCAGACGAAGTCGATGATCGACAGTTCGCTGTCGCCGCTGAAAGTCTCCGCAACTTCCTCGTCGTGGTGGCCGCCACCGCGTTCCTCGACATCGGCGTCGACATATGAAAAGCCGAGCTGCCAGCTGTTGCTGGCACCAACGTCACCACCAAGATTGGCGAACAATGTATACGCCCCCGGAGAACTCTCTGCATGAGAGCCAGCCGGGAAGCCGGTACCCCAGTTAAGCTCTGTCCCGAGTTCGAACAGCAGGTTTGTCGGGGCGATCCATCTTGCCTGCAAGCCATCGACGCGGTATTGGCCGCCATAGAACGCCTGGTACGGCAGCGGCCGGTCCGCGAAATCATCAACATGGCGGTGGAACTCGTTGATGTAGCCGGCCGCGGAGAAGTAACGCCCGCCCAACAGGGTGAATCCTGCCGGCAGCGCCGTCGTCTGCAACCACGCTTCCTCGAGTTCGACTTCGACTTCGCCTTCTTCGTCGTGAATGGCGAATGTGAGATTGCCGAAGAAAAGATTGTCGACATTGGCCTTCATGTTGATCTCGGCCTCGCCAAGGGCGAAACCGGGTTCACCGCTGCCAATTTCGCCCGCGGGCTGGAATCCCGGTATGGCCTCCCACCCTGAATCGAAATCTGCATATCGCCCCGCGAGCACGGCCCCCAGCGCGGGATTGAACGTGTTTGCCGCAGACTGTCCGGCCGATTGGTCAATCGCGGTTTGCTCTGCTATTTCGAATGCTTCCGTCGCCTCGCGCCTGGCGCCGCTGGCGACCTGCTCGGCTCGCGCGAGACGCACTTCGAGCTCGCTGATTCGGGATTCGTAGTCTTGTTGCACTTCGAGCAACAATGCCCGTAATTCAGCGACCTCGCTCGCGAGATCCTGATCCTGTGCTATCGAAGTTTGTGTGCCAAGCAGTAGTAGCGGCACGAGCGCCATTTTGAATTTCATGATTGTTCACCCTGACAGGTTCGCGGTGCACTCTCCGGCACCGCCCAAGAAAAAGATTTGTCAGCTTACGATCAGGATGATTGCGGGGGGACCCCTTTGCTTTGGCACATCTGCCGACGTTACCGGAACGACGTCGCAAGCCTTGCCTAGACGAACGGACGTGGACACTACCGGCGCTGGCGCGTGACCCGTGTCGACAGCCGCCGCTGCCAGCTGGTTGACGCTGATACATGTCGCACAGGCAGTATCGCCAATCGAAACAGCATCATGCTCGTAGGCGTGCGCGATCGAAATCGTCTGCACGCCAATCAGGAGCGCAAACAGCAGGGCGCCAAGAATGGTCCGCGATATGCCAGTGCTCCAGTTCATATGCCGATTATGACAGCAAATCGGTCGTTTAGTGCGGAAGATACGCCGCGACCGCAGCAAGATCGTCCTCGGTGTCCACGCCGGCTCCAGGCCGTTCAGCGGGAATTCCGACCCGGATGGTCATTCCGAGCGACAGGGCCCGCAATTGCTCGAGCTGCTCGCAGGTCTCGATATCACTGGGCTCGGCGGCGACGAGCCGACGCAGTACACCACAGCGGTAGGCGTAGATCCCGTGATGGTGCAACGCGGCCGACCGGGCGAGGTCCTCGCCACCCTCTTCCCTCGCAAACGGTATCGCCGCCCGGCTGAAATAGATCGCGTCGCCTGCGGCATCGCGTATTACCTTGACGATATTCGGGTTGGCGAAATCCGCTTGCGATGCGATAGGCGACGCCAGCGTGGCAATGTCCGCGGAGCTCTCCTGCAACAGGGCAGCGCACTGGTTGATCAGTCCGGCAGGCATGGTCGGCTCGTCGCCCTGTAAGTTAACGACGATCCTTTCATCTTCCCAGTCCATGAGGTCGCAGACTTCGGCAATGCGCTCGGTGCCGGAGCGATGCTGATCCCCGGTCATACAGACCTGTGCCCCGAACTGCTCTGCTGCCTCCGCAATGCGCTCATCGTCGGTCGCGATGAGCACGTCGGCAGCAGCACTTTCCTTGCCACGCTCGTAAACATGTTCGAGCATCGTCTTGCCGTTGATTTCACGCAAGGGCTTGCCTGGAAGGCGTATGGATGCATACCGCGACGGGATCACTACTGAAAAGCGATTCATGGTTGCTCCGGATTGCTTCGAAGGCGTGACTCGATCTGCGTGAGCCACGGGCCCGATACGACAGGATCGATGGCAAGGTCGACGGGCACTGTCCAGTACTTGTCTGAAATGGACGCATCGACCTTGATGGCATCCTTTTCCGTCATCAGCACCTCAAAGTCATCACCAAATCGCAGATCATCATCACTCAACCTGGCGTGATCGCGGAAGGCGTGTTCAATCACCTGCATGCCGTGCGCGCGCAACATATCGAAAAACCGGACCGGATTCCCGATCGCGGCCACGGCATGCACGGTCGTTCCGGAGAATTTGTCAATCGGCCGGGTCAGGGATCCGTTGAGTCGACTGACTTCGGTCGCCACCAGTTCAAACTCGATCGCGTTCTGTTCGATCGCCGTAAGGTTGGCGACATTTGAGCCCATCCTGCCATTGACGAGGACCTGGTCCACGTCGGTGAGGCGGTCAATCGTCTCTCGGAGCGGACCGGCGGGCAGCAACAGCCTGTTGCCGAGACCCCGCGCGCCGTCGATGACGCAGATCTCGTAGGATCGCTCCAGTCGGTAATGCTGCAACCCGTCGTCTGCGATGATGACGTCGACACCGTCGTCAATCAGCATCTGCGCCGCGCGGGCCCGATCGGCGTCGACGACGACCGGGCAACCGGTTCGCCTGGCGAGCAATACGGGCTCATCGCCAACCACACTGGTATCACTCGCAGAGTCGACCCTCATGGATGTCGAAGAACGCGAACCACCATAGCCACGACTTACAATGCCGGGATTAAAACCCCGCCCGCGTAACTCGCGAGAAAGCCAGATCGTGACCGGTGTTTTGCCGGTGCCACCCGCCGTAATGTTGCCGACAACGATCACGGGCACGTCGGCGCGAAAAGTACGCAGGAGACCAGCTCGATAGAGAGATCGCCGCAACGCGATCAGCAGCCAGTAAAGGCCACTGAGAGGCAACAATACCTGGTAGAGCGAACCCCCTTCGTACCAGATTCGGTGCAGCCACGTGTACATAGATGATTCGCTTACTCGTCGTTAAATTGCATGCGGTAGAGGGCCGCATAGTGGCCATCGCGCGCCAACAATTCCTTATGCGTGCCGGTCTCCACGATGCGGCCTTCTTCGAGAACGATGATCTGATCCGCGCTCTCCACCGTGGAAAGCCGGTGGGCTATTACAAACGTCGTACGATTCTTCATCAACTCTTTCAGCGCCTCCTGGATGCGCCGTTCGGAGTGGGTATCGAGTGATGATGTCGCTTCGTCGAGAATCAGCACGGGCGCGTTCTTTAGAAGGGCACGGCCGATTGCAATGCGCTGACGCTGACCACCTGACAGCAACACACCGCGATCGCCGACCATTGTTTGCAGCCCGTTGGGCATGTCATTCGCAAACTCGAGAACGTGCGCCGCCTTGGCGGCCTGCAGGAGCTCCGACTCGGAATGCAACCGCAATTCGCCGTAAGCAAGATTGTTGGCAATTGTGTCGTTGAAGAGCACGACGTCCTGGCTGACGAGACTGACATTGTCACGCAAGCTCTTTAGCGCGTAATCCCGAATCGGGATGCCGTCTATCAGGATCTCACCGGCATCGACGTCATAGAATCGCGGCAACAGCGCAGCAAGTGTGGACTTGCCGCTGCCTGATTGCCCGACGATCGCTAGAGTCCTCCCCGCATCGACCGAGACACTGATGCCATCGAGCACCGGCAGGGCTTCATTGCCATAGGAAAAGCTGACGTTGCGAAATTCGACGGCGCCGGTTGCCCGGTCCAGTTCGATCGTACCGGTATCGACTTCGTCGTCTTCATCCATGACAGTGAACAGGCTGTCGGCCGCGGCTACGCCGCGCTGCAGCGTGGCATTGACGTTCGTCAGACGGCGAATCGGCTGCAGCATCAGCATCATTGCCCCGAAAAACGAAATGAACTGACCCGCGGTAAGCTCGCCGTTCAACGCTTCCACGCTGGCCATGTAGATCACCCCGGCGACGCCGATACCGAAAATTATCTGGGTCACGGCCGAACCGAGCGCGCGGACATTGATCAGCTTGAGATTTTGTTTCTTGTTACGCGCATCGACCGCATCCAGCCGGTCTTTCTCATAGTCGTAACCACCGAAAATCTTCACGATTCGGTTGCCACGAACGATCTCCTCTGTCACCTGGGTGACCTCGCCAACCGTATCCTGGATCCTGCCGCTGTAACGCCGGAAAGCGAGCCCGAGAATGCGTACGAGGAGTGCCAGGATCGGAAACAGTATGGCAACGAATATCGTTAGCTTGGGACTCTGCACGATCATCACGGTAAACGCCGCGATAATGGTCAAAACGTCGCGAATCAAAATCGTCACGACACTGGTTACCGACTCCGCGACCATTTCGACGTTATAGGTGACACGGGATAGCAGCGGACCGGTACTCTGCTCATCGAAATACCGCGCCGGAAGAGTCAGGAACTTGCGGAACACCCCACGCCGCAGCGCACTGATGACACTGCGTCCGACGTAGCCCAACGAAGCTTCGGTTGCAAATCCCGATATCCCGCGCGCCGCCAGAATCCCGGCAAATGCAAAAGGCATCCAGCGGTGCGTCTCGAGATTCTGTGCAACCAGTGCTTCGTCGGTCAGCGGCTCCAGCAGGTATACCAGGCTGGCCTCGATAATGGCGCTCGCGGCCATACCGATGACGGCGATCAGCCCGATCAGCTTGTGCGGCGTAACATACTGCCAGAGCCGTCGATAAACGACGCCGGCATCGGGGATCGACTTATTCTTCACGAGCCTACTGAGTTTCCGGCTCGTTGACTGTCGCAATACTGATGCGCGTAAAGCCGAGCCTGCCCGCAACATCCATCGCCGTCACCACATCCTGGTGTTTCGCATTGGCATCTGCGCTGATCGTGAGCGGCAGCGAATTGTTCCCTCCTGACACTTTCTGGATCGCATTGCGGATTGTTTCGACACGACTGTTGATCAGCTCGCGGCCGTTCACGAGATAGGTACCTGTACTCGTAATCATGATGTCTATCTGCTCCGGCACTTCCTCCACAATGGCGGAACTATCGGCCTCCGGAAGACTGATCGTGATCTGCGACTGTTTGACAAAGCTCGTCGATACCATGAAAAAGATCAGCAACAACAGTACGACATCGATCAGCGAGGTCAGGTTGACCTCGGGCTGCGTCCGCGGCCGCAGATTGAGCTTCATCAGTTATCCTTTTTCCTGGCGGCGATGAAGGGCCTCGACGAGCTTGATGGCCTCTTTTTCCATATCGACGACAAGCGTATCGACCCGGTTGCGGTAGTAGCGATAGCCGATGAGCGCAGGGATCGCAACTGTGAGACCTGCCGCGGTCGTAATCAGGGCTTCTGCGATGCCGCCCGCCAGCGCAGTCGGATTGCCTACGCCGTGCGTCGTAATCGCCGTGAACACCTTAACCATACCGATGACGGTGCCCAGCAATCCGAGCAACGGCGATATCGCTGCGATGGTTCCGAGCGTCTCGAGGTAGCGCTCCAGCTCATGGACGACATGGCGCCCGGTATCCTCAATGCTGTCCTTCAAGACCGATCGTTCGCGATCGCGGTTGATTAGCCCGGCCGCAAGAATCTGGCCAAGTGCAGAGCCCTGGTGCAGGGTCTGAATCTGCTTTTGGTCAAGCTGGTCCTTTTTCACCCATCCCCAGACTTTGCTCGTCAGGTCCTCGGGAATGACGCGCTTCTGCTGAAGTGTCCAGAACCGTTCCAGGATGATGCCCATCGCGATGATCGCGCAGAGGATGATGGGCGCCATCAACCAGCCGCCGGATTTGACTATCTCAACCATACAAGCTGACTCAGAGGAAAAATGAAATATACAGTAAGCGGCCCCACGTGTTGAGTCTGAGCCCCTATTCGTGCCAGAGCCGACGGCGCAGATCTCGATGTCTTGCGAGCTGCCTGACACCGCCTTGCTCACAGACGGTAAATGATATCGCTCCCGAATCGGCCGTGGTCAGCACTGTCGCACCGGATGCGCGCCAGCGGTCGACGACTTCCGGGTGCGGCTGCCCCCAGCGATTGCCGAATCCGGCCGATATGACAGCTAATGCCGGCCGCAGCGCAGCGACGAACTGCCGGGTCGATGAGGTGCGGCTGCCGTGATGCGGAACGATGACGACATCGGCGCGCTGCAGTGCGCCTGCGCGCAGAAGCTCAATCTCGGCTGCTTTCTCTATGTCGCCGCCCAGGAGGACCCGGTTCGAGCCGACGCTCACCAGCAGGACACAGGATGCGTCATTGCCAACCCAGGCCGAATCGCCCCGTGGATGCACAAACTCGAACCTGACGCCGTCGTGCATCCAGGTCGTCCCCGCCACACAGGGGCTGGTCAGCCAGCCCCTGCCCGCGCCGTCACCGACATGAATCCGGCGGACGTCGAGCGCGCGTACGATTGTCGCGAAACCGCCTGTGTGGTCGAGGTCGTCGTGCGTTACAACCAGCTGGTTCAGCGACTCGACGCCCCGGTTCCGCAGGTACGGCAGGATGATCGATTCCGCCGCGCTTCCGCCTGTGAAGTATGCCGGTCCCGTGTCATACAGCAGCGACGCCGAGCGCGTCTGAATCGCTACAGCGAGACCCTGGCCGACGTCGAGGACCGTCATTTCGGCGCAGCCCGGCTCCGGACGCGCGGGTTCGACGGTAACGACGACCGCTGCCGCCAGCCAGGCCAGATTTCGGCCCGGCCAGCCAGCCGGCAGCACTGCCCAGGTAATGGGCAGGACCAGGAAAACGGCAAATCGTCGGTCGAGCGCAGGCAGCGTATCGGCAGGAATCGGCAGTCGCAGCGCGAAGTCAATCAGTCCCTCCAGCACACCCAGGCTCTGGCTCGCCAGACCGAGCAATACATCGCCTGCCCCGCTGGCCGGCCCATCCAGCAGGAGACCCAGCATCGTGAACGGCACGGTAATAATGCTGAACACGGGAACCGCAACAAGGTTGACGAGCGGCGACGACAGCGCCACGCGGTCGAAAAACAGGACGGTGACCGGCAGCAGTCCGCAAAGGAGCGCCAACTGGATTCGCAAGAGCCGGCCAGGGGCAGATNNAACGAGGACGGCCAGGAACGACAACACGAACCCCGGTGACATGGTTGAAAACGGGAACGTGCCTGCAATCACAGCCGACGTAATCGCAATGATACGAAAGGGCCGTACCTGTCGCGCAACTACTATTGCCGTCGCTGCCAGGCCGATCATCAGGGTCGCGCGTTGTGCCGGGATAGCTATCCCTGACAACAATGCATACACAACGGCCGACGCAAATGCCACAACGGTGCTGGCTCGGTGCAGATGCTTCGACGCGCCCGCCAGCGCGATGCCCATGGCAGTCAGCAAATATGCGACGGCGACCAGCATGCCGACATGCAAACCCGAAATCGCCATGAGGTGGCTGATTCCCGTCTGCGCGTAACGCTGCCACTGCTCCTGAGACACAAGATGGCGCGCGCCGACCGAAATCGCGATGAGCACGGCGGCCCGATCGGGCTCGCGAACTGCGGCCACGACGCGATCAACAACGTGCAGCCGAACCCGATCTACGTGTCCCAATTCCCCGGTCCGTAGACGTTGATTGCGGTGGCTATTGACGACGAACGCGGTAGCTGCAATTTGCTGCCGAAACAGCAGCGCCTCGTAGTCGAAAATACCCGGATTGCTGGTTGCACGTGGGCGCTTTAGCCGCAGCTCCAGCCTCCAACGCTCGCCAGGGCGGATTTCATGCGGCGGGGTATACCAGCTCACCCGAATTCGCGCCGGCACCCAGGGGCTGTCGATAACTTCTCCGACAAAATTCACAGACTCGCCGCGCCTTCGCGGGAATCCGACGACACGCACCTCGGTCATGATGCTGTCGCCTACGTACTCCGCAGAAATGCGGCTCGTGATAACTCGTTCGGCATCGACCCCGAACTGTATCGCTCCGCCGAGAAGTAACAGGACCGCGGTCGACCTGCCGGCCAGGCAGGCCCCCAGTAGCAGGAACAATACAATGGGAACGAGGTCGGAATAGGTCGCAAAGCTGCTAAGCTGCGGCAGGTAGGTGCCCACCACCAAAGCCAGGCACGCCCGAACAACGTATCTTCCCCGAGTTTCGATGCTTCAATCGAAACGGAATCAGTGGTCAATGCCAAGACGATTTTTTAAGAGATTTGCGTTCAAACGCCACGAGATCGCCGAGCGCTGGTTCATGGGCCCTTTCCGGCACCTGATACACGACCATCGACTTTGGGGCATTCGGCGCAAGACCGTCGTGCCGGCATTTTCGCTGGGATTGGCTATCGCTTTCGTACCGCTGCCGGGTCACATGATGCAGGCCGCATTGCTGGCGCTCGTGTTACGGGTCAACATTCCGGTCGCGGTCTTGTCGACGTTTCTGAGCAACCCGCTGACCATGGGACCGCTCTTTTTCGGTGCTTATGTTTTGGGGTCCACGCTACTCGGAATCGAGCCCGGACCGTTCTCATTCGAATATTCGTTTGCCTGGGTACGGACCGTATTTACGACCATCTGGCTGCCATTGACTCTCGGCTGCGTCCTGCTCGGATCGGCGGCGGCCGTCATCGGTTACGTTGCGCTCGACGGACTCTGGCGTTACTCGCTGCACGATTACAAGGCGAAGAAACGCAAGAACCGGTCGCGCTGAGCGCTTACCCTACTCTGGCCGCAGCTTGCCGTTCTCCAGGACGAGAATCCGGTCCATCCGGTCGGCGATGCCGTGATCGTGAGTAACAATGACGAGACTGGTCTCGAGTTCCCGGTTCAATTCGAGCATCAGATTGAGGACGTGTTCACCATTACCGGCGTCGAGGTTTCCGGTCGGTTCGTCGGCCAGTACCAGTTGCGGTCGCGTAATCAGTGCCCGCGCTACCGCAGCGCGCTGCCTTTCGCCGCCGGATAGTTCTCCGGGTTTGTGATCGAGCCTTTCGCCAAGACCCACTCGCTGCAGGAGACCAGCGGCCTTTTCCAGGGCATCGGGTTTCGCTTCGCGTCTGATGAGGAGCGGCATCGCGACATTCTCGGCAGCCGTGAACTCCGGCAACAGGTGGTGAAACTGGTAGACAAACCCGATATAGCGATTTCGCAGTTCAGATCTCGACACTTCGTTGCCACCGTGCATTGGCTTGCCGCCCACGTGCACTTCGCCCGCCGTCGGTTCGTCCAGTCCCCCCATGATCTGCAACAAGGTCGTTTTGCCCGATCCTGACGCACCGACGATCGCGACGCGTTCGGCCGCAGCAACATCCAGGTCGACGCCACTCAGAACCTCCAGCTCGGAGGCGCCTTCGCGAAACCTGCGCACGACTCCGCGGCACTGCAGCACGATTCGATCAGTCATAGCGCAACGCTTCTGCAGGTGCGGTTCTCGACGCGAGCCACGACGGATAGACCGTCGATGCCAGCGACAGCACCAACGCGATCACGCTGATCAAGGTGACATCGGCGATTCGTAATTCCGACGGCAAATCGCTGATGAAGTAGACGTCAGCAGCCAGGAGCTTGATTCCAAACAGTGATTCGAGGCCACCCACGAGGCTCTCCAGGTTGAGTGCGAGCAGAATACCAAACAGCGCGCCTGCTACCGTGCCGATTACGCCGATTACGCTGCCTTGCGTGACGAAAATACGAAGAATGCTGCCGGGACGAGCCCCGATCGTTCTTAATATGGCGATGTCACCCTGTTTGTCCCGGACGACCATAACCAGCGTCGAGACGATGTTGAATGCCGCGACGGCGACGACAAGCAACAGGATGATGAACAGGATCGACTTGGTGATCTGGATGGAGCGGAAGAAGTTGACATGGCGCCGGGTCCAGTCGCCGACGAGCACGACCTCGCCATTTTCCAGCGCAACCTCTCGCACGATCTCCGGCGCGTTGAAGATGTCCGTAACGGCCAGCCGAACGCCAGTCACCTGCTCCCCCAGCCGATACAGCTTCTGGGCATCCTCAATATTGATAAAAGCGAGCCGGCGGTCGTACTCGTACATGCCGACACGATAGATGCCACTGACAACGAAACGCTTGGTACGGGGAACGACCCCGGCGGGCGTCACGAGGCCTTCGGCCAGAGTGACGGTCACCTTGTCGCCCATCGTGACCTGCAATGCGTCCGCAAGCTCGCTGCCGAGCACAATGTTGAATCGCCCGGGCTCGAGGTTGAAGATGTCGCCATCCTGCAGGGTCGAGGCAATACCCGAAACCGCATCTTCGGCAAGTGGCTCGATGCCTCGAAGCTCGGCGCCACTCAGCTGTTGGTCGAACATGAGTAATGCCTGTCCGTGAACATACGGAGCCGAGGCCCGGACTCTCGCATTGGCATCCGCAACTTCGCTCAGTGGCCGCCAGTCCGCGATCGTTCCCTCGAGGCCTTCGATGTTTGCATGTGACGTCATCGTAAGCAGTCGGTCCTGTAATTCGCGCTCGAATCCGTTAACGACCGACAGGACCAGGATCAGGACAGAGACCGCTATCGCGATACCGAGCATCGAGATCGCCGATATCAGGGATACAAAGCTGTTGCTGCTTCGCGAGCGCACATAGCGATTGCCGATCCACGTTTCGAAACGACTGCTCACGGGCTACTCATATCTCAACGCGACGGCGGGATTGACCATTGCCGCCCGCCTCGCAGGGTACAACGTCGCGAGCGAAGTGAGAACAAATGCAGCCCCTGCAATCGTCACGACGTCGGCCGTTTCAAGCTCGGACGGAATTTGTGTCACGTAATAAACATCACCCGGCATGATCTGGAATCCGAACCACTGTTCGATGACGGGCACGATCACCGGCACATTGATCGCAACAACCACGCCGAGTAACACGCCGATCACGACGCCGGCCCAGCCAATCACGGCGCCCTGCACGAAAAATACACGCACGACTCCGGCCGCTTTCATGCCGAGAGTCCGCAAGACCGCGATGTCGTTTGTCTTGTCGGTCACGACCATCACAAGACTCGCGACAATGTTGAATGCCGCAACGCCGATAATCAGGGATAACAGGAGCGACATCATCATTTTTTCGAGTCGAATCGCACGGAAGTAACTCGCGTTCTCGACGGTCCAGTCGCTTGTCGTCACAGCATCGCCGAGCCTGGCCCCGAGACGCGAGGCGACGACAGGTGCAGTCATGACGTCATCGGTTCTGAATCGAATGCTCGTAACCTCGTCCCCGATACCGAGCACGGCCGCTGCATCGAGCGTGTTGACGAGCGCCAGGACGCTGTCGTGTTCCTGCAATCCCGCCTCGAAGACGCCACGCAGGACAAAGCGCTCCAGTTTGGCTTCAAGCGTGCCGTCACCGGCTGGCCGCGGGATCAGCAGGACGACGCCATCACCGAGCCTGACACCGAGGTCAAAAGCCAGCAGGCGGCCGAGGATGATGGCGCGACTACCGGGCTGGAGATCGTCGAGGGACCCCTCGATCAGGTTGATGGTATCCCCCGACATCGCGGACTCGAACGCCGGATCCACGCCATGCACGATAACGGGCTCGAGTTCGCGGCGCGACTGGATCATGCCCTCCATTTCCACGAGAGGCGCTGCGGCAGACACGCCCGTTTCCGCTGCGACCTGCTCCCTGAGTTCGCGCCAGCCGCTCGTGACCCGGTTCGTCCCGGTCACGTAGCCGTGCGCCGACATGCTCAGCAAGCGGTTGCGCAACTCGCCCTCGAATCCGTTCATGACGGACAGGATGACGATCAGTGCCGCGACGCCCAGGGCGATACCGATGAGCGAAATCAGCGTTATGAACGACACGAACCGGGTCCGGCGCTTCGCTCGCAGGTAGCGAAGCCCGACAAACAACTCGACGGGATTGATCATTGCCCGCATTAAACCATATAAGTTTCGTGACGTGATTCACAAAAATCGAAATGCCTTAAAAACCTTTGAAATCAATTGTTTTTAACCCGGACTTTGAGTGATATAGTCGATCCCAACTGAAGGAGAATCTGTCATGGCGAAGTTGCGGATTTTGACTGTAATTGCTCTTTTGACCGGCGTTTTGGCGACCGCCGGCGCGCAGAACCTGGACATGGAAGGTGCCCAGCCGGTTGCCGATGGTTCGCGGCCGATGCGCGGCATGACGGCCGAAAGCGTCGAATCCCGGTTCGGCACGCCCGATGCCAAGGTCGCCCCGGTAGGTGATCCGCCGATCTCGCGTTGGGAATACAAAGACTTCGTTGTGTTCTTCGAGTACGACCGCGTCATTCACGCTGTGAGCAAGCGCAAGCAGACCAGTTAATCGCTTTGAAAAGGACGCCCGGGCAGGAAACTGCCCGGGCGTTTTTTTGTGCGAGTGTCGTATGTGATAATCGCGGGCCGATTTTCAGCATCTCCAACCTTGTCAGACCACTATCTCATTAACGAGTCGTATCCATTGCCCGCGCCGGGCAACCGGGTCGGCTGGGGCCGGCTGATCGGTGCGAGCACAGCGCTGGCAGCAGCCGAGTTCGCGGCGATAAACAAGGTGCCGGTCGTGCTGCTCGCCGATGATCCGCGGCAGGCCGACCAGTTTGAAGCGAGCATTGGTTTCTTTGCCGGGGACAATCTCGACGTGCACCATTTCGTCGAGTGGGAGACGCTGCCCTGGGATACGTTTTCCCCCCACCAGGACATCATCTCCGAGCGACTTTCGGTCCTGGCGTCGATCGGAAGTCTCTCGACCGGCGTTATCGTCGCGTCCGCGCCCGTCCTTTTGCAACGGCTGCCACCGGTCGACTATGTGTCGGCGCGATCACTCTCACTCAGAGTCGGTCAGACCCTGCCGCGAGATGCGTTTATCGATTCACTGGCGTCCGCTGGCTACCTGCGAGTGCCACAAGTCAGCGAACACGGCGAATTCGCCGTGAGAGGCTCGCTCATCGACGTATTCCCGATGGGCTCGCCCCACCCGATCCGCATCGATTTCTTTGACGATGATATCGAGTCTTTGCGTTTTTTCTCTCCCGAGACACAACTCTCCGGGGATTCGCTTGAAAAGGTGGACGTGTTGCCCGCACGTGAAATACCGCTCGACGCGGACAATGTTCGGAGGTTCCGCGAACGTTACCGCGAACGTTTTGAGGGCCAGCCGGCCCGCTCGCGGGTCTATCGGGAAATCTCCGACGGAATCGCCCACGGCGGTATCGAGTACTACATGCCGTTATTCTTCGAATCGACGGCGACATTACTGGACTATTTGCCAGACGAGTGTGTCGTAATGGCGCCGCAAGGCCTCGAGGGAATTCTCGGCAAAACATGGCAGGAGGTCGAAGAGCGCTACGAACTCAGCAGCCTTGATCCGGAGCGGCCTATCCTCTGTCCCGAGGAGACCTTCAACAATGCCGACGAGATTCTGCAGCGACTCGAGCGATTGCGGCAGATACGTTACTCGCCGCAGTCGCTTGCTGAAGGTCCCGGAACCGTCAATTTTCCGACGCAATTACCGCCGGCAATGAAGGTGGAAGCGCGCTACGAAGACGCTGCGGGCGCCCTGATGCAATTCCTCGATGACTTTGCAGGGCGCGTCCTTTTCACAAGCGACTCTGCAGGACGCCGTGAACAGATCCATGACTTGTTGTCCGGCCGGCATCTCGACCTGATGCGGGCGGAAGGCTGGTCGGAGTTCAAGCGATCGGGACAACGGATTGGCGTCGCCGTCGCGCCACTCGAGAACGGCGTAGTGCTGTCCGATGCGGGGGTCGCGATTATCAGCGAGCAGCAGCTGTTCGGCGAACGCGTGCGGCCGAAAGCCAGGCGCCGCCGCACCGAGCGCGATCCCGAAACGATCATCCGCCAGCTCAACGACCTCGAGGCCGGGTCGCCCGTAGTGCATGCCGAGTATGGCATCGGCCGGTACCAGGGGCTGACCACGCTCGAGGCCGGCGGTATTGCCGGCGAGTTCCTCGAGCTCGAGTACGCGGGAGGCGACAAGCTCTACGTTCCCGTCCACGCGCTCGAACTGATCTCCCGGTACACGGGCGCTTCCCCGGAAAACGCGCCGTTGCATCGCCTCGGCAGCGACCAGTGGGCCAAGGCGCGCAAACGAGCGATCAGCAAGATCCGGGATGTTGCAGCCGAGCTGCTCGACATCTATGCACGTCGTGCCGCCAGGCCAGGCCATCGATTCAAATGGGCCGAGAGCGACTACCGGGCATTCGAGAGTGATTTCCCGTTCGAGCCTACGGAGGACCAGGGTCGCACGATCGATGAAGTCCTGGCCGACCTCGAGTCCGGGCAGCCGATGGACCGGATCGTCTGTGGCGACGTTGGCTTCGGCAAGACCGAGGTGGCGCTGCGCGCATCGTTTGCGGCTGTTCATGGCGGCAAGCAGGTTGCGATCCTGGTACCGACGACCTTGCTGGCGCAGCAGCACGGCCAGAATTTCCGCGACCGGTTTGCCGACTGGCCGGTGCGCGTCGAAGTCCTGTCGCGATTCCAGTCGGGAAAAGCGGTGACATCCATTGTCGACGGATTGCGCTCCGGGCGTGTCGACATCGTCATCGGCACGCACCGCTTGCTGCAGCACGTCAAAGACCTGCGAAATGTCGGTCTCGTCATCATCGACGAGGAACATCGTTTCGGTGTTCGCCACAAGGAAGCCATCAAGTCACTGCGAAGCGAGGTCGACGTTCTTACTCTCACGGCAACGCCTATCCCACGGACATTGAACATGGCGCTGGGTGGAATTCGCGACATGTCGCTGATCACGACCCCGCCGGCAGAGCGACTGGCCGTCAAGACATTTGTGACCGAGTGGAACGACGTCCTGATCCGCGAAGCGTGTCTGCGAGAAATCAAGCGCGGGGGGCAGGTTTTCTTTATCCATAACCGCATCGAGGACATAGAGCGGGTCGGCGAGAAATTGGCGAAACTCGTACCCGAGGCACACATACGGATCGGTCATGGGCGAATGCCCGAGCGAGAATTGGAGCAGGTGATGCTCGACTTCTATCACCGGCGATTCAATGTTCTATTGTGTACGACAATAGTCGAGAGCGGTATCGACGTGCCGACTGCGAATACGATCGTCATCAATCGAGCCGACCGCTTCGGCCTCGCCCAATTGCACCAACTCCGTGGCCGGGTCGGCCGGTCGCACCATCGTGCGTTTGCCTACCTGATCGCTCCGCCCAGGGTGTCGATGACTGCGGATGCAATCAAGCGCCTTGAAGCCATCGATTCGCTCGAGGATCTCGGCTCGGGGTTCACGCTGGCAACCCACGACCTGGAAATCCGCGGCGCTGGCGAATTGCTTGGCGACACCCAGAGCGGGCAAATCCAGGAAATCGGTTTTTCCCTGTATACCGAGCTACTCGGCCGGGCTGTGGAATCGTTGAAAGCGGGCAAGGAGCCCGATCTCGAAGCCCCGCTGAACGACGGTGTGGACATCAATCTGCATGTCGCGGCCCTGCTCCCGGATGACTATGTGCCGGATGTGCATCTAAGGCTCATTCTCTACAAGCGTATTTCGGGTTGCGCCACCCCGGCGGAGCTGCGGGAGCTGCAGGTCGAGCTGATTGACCGGTTCGGGTTGCTGCCCGAACCCGCCAAGAATTTATTGCGCATAGCCGCTTTGAAACAGCGCGCGGGTTCGCTGGGGATAGAAAAGATCGACGCAGCAAACGTTGGCGGCTACATGGTATTCGCGCGGGAAAGCCGCATTGACGCGTTGGCGCTTGTCAAGCTCGTGCAAAGCGGCCCGGCAACTTACAAGCTGAAGGGCTCCCATCGCCTGCAGTTCCGCCAGGAACTCAGCGACGTCAGCCGGCGCTTTGCGGCCGTCGAGAATCTGCTTGAAACGCTTGCAGTCGACTAGCGCTAACTCCGACAATACCCGCATGAAAAAGCTTATCGCATTGCTGGCCGCATGGGCATCAATAGCCAGTGCGCAGGATACAGCGGTCGACGAGACCACCGTCGAGGAAGAACCGGTACGCCGCTATACGGTCGAGATTATCGTCTTTTCTTATAGCGACGATGCCTCCGTGGGTTCCGAGATATTTCTCCCTGACGAGCCCCCTCCCGAGGAGGGCCTCATTCTTGACGAGGATGGCAACCCGATCCTCTCCCGGGACACAGAAATTCCGGAGTTTGGTGACCACGTGGTTGCGGACAAAGGCGTCGAGCCCGGAGAGGAAGAAGACGCCTCGTTGACCTGGATCATCGTTCCGGGCTTCGCCGAGGAACCGGCCGATGAGGCGCCAGTGTTACTTACTCGAGGCGCTGACCGGGAGGAACCGAATCCGTTTCAGCTCGTCCTTCTGGCGGAAGATGAATTCTTGCTCGGAGACGTCGCCGAACAGTTCGAATTGCTCGAGGCCTACGAAACCCTGGTGCATTTCGGCTGGACGCAGCCGACGTTCGAGGAAGAAGCAACACCACCTATCGAACTGCAGCTGATTACGGAGCCGCCGGAGGGCCTTGCGGGCACGTTGACACTCTATCTGAGCCGATACCTGCACCTGGTCGTCGATCTGGCTCTTGATGCGCCGGCAGAGTTCGAAAAGGAAGTGGTCGATGAGGATTCTTTCTTCAGTTTTGGCGACTCTCGCCCGGACTATGACGATCGATACGAAGAGCAGCTCATACCCATACGTTTCAGGATTCAGGAAGACCGAATCATGAAGAATGGCGAACTGCGTTATTTCGACCACCCGAAGTTCGGTGTGCTGGCGAAAGTCACCCGGGTCGAAGAACCGGAAGAGGAAGATACCGGTGATGATACCGGTGCCCTAGTCGGCCGGCTTTCTCAATAAGCGTTCGAGAAAATCGCTCGGCGGCCCGTCCTCGGGACCGGCGCCGACGCGATAGGAAACAGTCACGAACTTCGCGATTTTCGAACGAGGATGATGCAAGCCCAGATCGCGGACTGCCGTTGCAATACGCTCTGCAAACTCACGAACGCCGGCCTCATCCGATGCATGCGACAGCACGGCGAACTTTGCGCCGTCCATCCTGCCGACCACGTCACTGGCCCGTCTCAGGCAACGCCGGATAGTCCGACCGACGCGCCGCAGGCACGAATCGGCCGCATGGCGTCCGAATACATCGACGTAGGCATCGAAATCGTCGAGCGCGAAGACGACGACTGCCAGCATACTTTTCTCGCGTCCGGCAACAGCCCAGTCGTGCTCGAAGATCTCCCTGAACGCACGCGCGTTCAAGAGACCCGTCGTGGGATCGTCCCGGGTCAGGTCTCGAATAGTTCGCTTGGCCTTGAGCAGCGCGTGGTGCATGTCGCTGCTTGCTACGGCGGCATTACCTCCGCTGCCGCGCCAGAACACAGCGTAATATCGCGCATCCGTCTCATCCGGCAGGCACAATGGCTTCAGGGCCAGCAGGTATTCCTTGCCCGCCTGTTCGACCGGAAAACTCGTCTCCTGCTGCGAGCGGACGGCCTCGGATATCTCGAGCGCCAGTTCGCGCCCCACGAGCTGTTCCACCACATCGGCGAACGGCTGGTCGCGGCAGGCATCTCCCTGGATTGACTCGAAGGCCCTGTTGACCATCGTCACGGGCCAGTCGGGATGATCGACGCGCACGACAATCAACGGCTCCGCGGTCGCGGTGATGACCTGTTCGAGTATGTGCTGGTGTATGGACATTACCCGGACCCGAAGAACGCCTTGAGTACCTGCATCGCCTGCATTTTGGCCGACAGGGTACTGGATTCGACATCGGCATGTATCGGCATTTCCCCGCGTCCTGCCGCCTTGTTCACAACGAGTGAAAGACAGGCATACTCGAGGCCGAGTTCCATGGCGATACTCGCCTCGGGCATCGCAGTCATACCGACGAAGTCGGCGCCATCTCGCTCGAGCCGATCTATCTCCGCTGCGGATTCGAGCCGCGGCCCCTGCGTCGCCGCGTAGACACCGCCATCGTGACAATCGACGCCTGCAGTCTCGGCCGCCGCCAGCAACGCGGCCCGCAGCCGCTGGGTGAATGGCTCGGTGAAATCGATATGATCAAAATCCGGGTCGGGCTCGCCGTAGATCGTGTGCTCCCGCCCCCACGTATAGTCGATGATCTGGTCCGGGACAGCGATCTGCCCCGGCTCGCGAATGGCCGAAATGACTCCGACGGTATTCAACGCAATAACAGCGTGGGCGCCGACGTCCTTCAACGCCTCGAGGTTCGCCCGGTAGTTGATCAGGTGAGGCGGCAGTGAATGATCGTCGCCGTGCCTCGGTATTACCAGCGCCGTGTCGTCGCCAAATCGCACAGGGCGGATCGGTGCCGATGGTGGGCCGAAACGCGTGTGGACCCGGTGCGGCTCGGCGCTCGCCACAAACGCTTCGAAACCGCTACCAACGATAACTGCATACAATGTGCTCAAGAATCAAGCTCCAGTTGTGGGCGCTCGGTCCAGCGCGCCAGGGCATGAGTTGCTTGTTGCCAGAGTTCGCTTGCTCGAAGCGTCTCGCGCAAAACGTGCCCGGTTCCATGGAGACGGGCAAGCCTGACGAGAGACAGCGGGCGCGAATAGTCATTTAGAGCCTGCACGGCCTGCTCGGCGCCACGACGATCGTTGCAGATCAACACCATATCGCAACCCGCCTCGAGCGCACGTTTCGACCGCCTGCGCATCGAGCCATACGCGTCCGCAGCTTTCATGCTGAGATCGTCACAAAAGACCGCCCCACCGAAGCCCAGCCGGCTACGCAACTCGCGCTCGATCCAGAACTGCGAGAACCCGGCAGGCATCTCGTCGAGTTCCCGATATACGACGTGCGCCATCATGACGCCCGCAGCATGCCCGCCGCTGATCAACGTGTCGTAGGGATGCATGTCATCGAGCAGGTCGCCGTATTCGCGCCGGTCAATCGGCAATTCATGGTGCGAATCAGCGACGACCGCGCCGTGACCCGGAAAGTGCTTCGCGACCGCGGCCATTCCGGCACTGCGCAACCCACGCGCAAATGCAGCGGCCAGCTCGCCCACCGCCACGGGTTTGCGGTGAAAGGCACGGTCGCCAATCACCTCGCTGACACCCCAGTCGAGGTCAACGCACGGTGCGAAGCAAAGATCGATTCCGGCAGCCCTGAGCTCGGACGCAATAAGCCAGCCGACCTGCCGCGCCAGCAACGTCGCATTCTCCGGATCCTGGTCGTATTCGATCCCCAGGTGCCGCATGGACGGAATCCGACTGAAGCCGTCACGGAATCGCTGGACCCGCCCGCCCTCGTGATCGACCGCGATGAGCAAGGGTGGCGTGCGCAGCGCACGGATTTGGGACACGAGATCGGCAATCTGTTCCGGAGACTCGTAATTACGGCTGAACAGGATGACGCCACCGACCGCCGGTTCCCGCAGCAGGTCCCGGTCTGCCGGCGTTAGCGCGACCCCTTCTACATCGAGCATCACCGGTCCGAGAGACATAAGGTTAATTCTATAAAAGTCTTATAATTTATTGAAATTATTTATCAAATACTGCAATCGATTCGACGTGCGCCGTGTGCGGAAACATGTCAATGATACCCGCTGCCACACACGAAAATCCTTTTTCGTGAACGAGTACCCCTGCATCCCTCGCCAGCGTTCCAGGGTGACAGGAAACATAGACGATGCGCCGGGGACCGATGACGTCCATCTGCTCGGAAACCTCCTGCGCACCACTGCGCGCGGGATCGAGCAGCACGAGATCCCAGGATTCATCGAGCCAGGTTTCGGAACCGTCGATACCGCTCAGGTCCGCTTTACGAAACTCGGCATTGGTGATCCCGTTCAACTCGGCATTCGCCGCTGCTGCCTTGACAAGCATTGTTTCCATTTCAACGCCCAACACGTGTGCCGCCCTGCGTGCCAACGGTAACGAAAAATTGCCGATACCGCAGTACAGGTCAAGGACGCGGTCACCCGGGCCGGGCGCCAGCGTTTCGACTGCCCGATGCACCATTCTGCGATTGATGTCGGCATTGACCTGCACGAATCCGACCGCCTCGAACGCGATACGAACGTCGAATTCGGGAAGTTCATAGTAAAGAGGCCCGGCATCGGTTTCCGGGTACAGCAGTCCCACCGAGTCCAGCCCGCCGGGTTGCAGGTAGATTCGAACATCGTGATCACGACCAAACTGCCGCAGCACCGCCTCGTCATCGGCACTTGGGGGATCGAGCACCCGGAAGACCAGGGCAGTCGCATTATCGGCGATCGATACCTCGACCTGGGGCAATCTTGCCCGAATCGACAGCGCCCCAATCAACTCGCTCAGTGCGGCAATCAAGCCATCGACCGGCTTTGCGAGAATATCGCAGCGACTCATATCGGTGATAAATGGCGCGTGCCGCTCCCTGAAGCCGACCAGAACTCTGCCCTTTGCGTGAACATCCTTCACGGCCAGGCGGGCGCGGCGGCGGTAATTCCAGGCCGGTCCGGTCAGGGGGTCGAGCCAGGCCGCCGGCGTGACTCGACCGATGCGCTCGAAATTATCTCGCAGCGCCTGCTCTTTGATGCTCCGCTGCTGGGTATCCGACACATGCTGCAGCGAACAGCCGCCGCAACGGCCATAGAACTCGCAACGCGCCTCGATTCTTTCAGGCGAAGGGTCGATGACCTCGAGCAACTCGGCCTCGTCGTAATTGCGCCGGAACTTGCGGCGCTGGTAACGCACTTCTTCACCCGGGAGCGCCCCGGCGACAAACACTTTTTTGCCTTCCGTCGCTGCGATGCCCCGGCCATCGTGCGTCGCGGATACGATCCTGGCCGTTTCCGGCTCCCGGCGGCGTTGACGACGGCCCATCAGTCCTGCCAGGCGGAGAGAAACTCGTTCAGGTGCGGCTGGTCGAGGGTTTCGAGGGTCGAGCGCACGAGAGCAAACTCTTTCTCAAGTCCCTTTTCATCAAGATTGCCGCGCATATGTTCGTAACGCAGGTAGACGAGCCAGGTATTCAGCACATCGGTTTCACAATAGTCCCGGATCTCACGAATTCCCCCATCGAGAAACGTATCCCAGACCTTGGCGCCACTCATTCCGAGTTTGCCGGGAAATCCCAGGAGTACGGCAGTCTGATCCAGGCTTGCGCTGGCACGAGCCTGGTATCCGGCGAGTACATCCATCAGGTCAGTGTGTCGCGAGTGAAAGCGATTCAGGTAATTATTCCACCGAAAATCGGAATCCGAGTCACCCGTCTCCCAGTAACGCGCCGCGCGCGCACCATGGCGCAGTGCGCGATAGTGCAGGACAGGCAAATCGAAGCCACCGCCATTCCAGGAAACGAGATCCGGTGAGTACCGTTCGATACCATCGAAAAACCGGGCGACCAACTCGGACTCGTCCGCATCTTCGTCGCCCAGGCTCCAGACCCGGAAAGAATCACCCGTCCGCAGCGCGACGGATATTGCGACGATGCGATGCTGGTGCAACGGCAAGAACTCGCGACCGGACTTTTGCAGCTGCTTGAACGTCATTGCCTTGGCGACGTCCTCATCCGATACACCGTCAAGATTCCACATTCGACGCCCGAACTCGACGTCAGGTACGGTCTCGATGTCGAACGAAAAACAGTGCATCGCCTAAACGCCCGACCGCGCCTGCAGCATCAGATCTTTCATGTCCCGAACCGCGGCCGTCATTCCGTCAAAGACGGCGCGCGACACGATCGCATGACCGATGTTCAGCTCGACGATTTGATCAATACTGGCAATTGCCGAAACATTTCTGTAGTGCAAGCCGTGGCCTGCGTTGACGAGCAGGCCAATGTCGCTGGCGTGCTTTGCCGCTGCCACGATCCGCTGCAATTCTTTTTCCTGTTCGGCGCCGTCGACCTCTGCATAACTGCCGGTGTGCAACTCGACAACAGGCGCCCCGACCGCAACCGCGGCGTCAATTTGGGCCGGCTCAGGATCGATAAACAATGACACACGGATACCTGCCTCAGCAAGACGCGCACAGGCGTCTCGAACCTTGTCCTGCAGGCCGAGCACATCCAGGCCGCCCTCCGTCGTCAATTCCTGGCGGTTTTCCGGCACCAGGCAGACGTCAGTCGGCTTGAGCTTCCCGGCGATGCCGAGCATCTCGTCCGTCACAGCTATTTCGAGGTTCATGTGCGTCCGCATTACTTCGAGAATCTCGGTCAGGTCGCTGTCCTGGATGTGACGGCGGTCTTCGCGCAGGTGCACGGTGATACTGTCGGCGCCAGCCAGCTCCGCCATGACGGCTGCTTCGACGGGACGTGGATAGGATGTGCCACGCGCCTGCCGCAGTGTAGCGACGTGGTCGATATTGACGCCGAGATGAATTGGGCTGTCGGGCATCGCGCTATTCTAACCTGCAATGGCTCATTGTTTTGCCGGCGCGGATGCGCTGCGCATTTCCAGAAGCACCTTGCGACTTTTGAGCTCCTTGCCACCCAGGTGGAAGGATACGACTTCCCGCATCAGCCGACCTGCAGCACGCAAAACGGCCGGGTCATCGAAGCGCTGCTCGGCGATGCCGGCAAGTATCGCTCCACTGAAGATGAGCAGGCCGTCGGTTCGGTCCACGCGAACGGCGCCCTGCTCCATCCGGTACTCGTACGACTGTGCGGGATCGAGTGCATTCGTCGAACCGGACTCATGATCCAGGTTCAAGGCATAGCCCGAATGCCTGAGCAATGCCATCTCGAACTGGCGCAGGACCATGGCGACATCGGTCTCCGCGACGGCGAGGGCGCCAATGGTATCGGCGTAAGCGGCAAAAATTTCCGGCTGCGGGTCATGGCGATGGAGGAAATGCAACACGAGCTCATTGACATAGTAACCCGATAGCAGCGCCTCGCCGGTGAGACTGAGCGGCGCGCCACGTACTTCGGCGCCGGTCAGCGTACCCAGATCGGACTTGATGACCCATGACATCGACAAGGGCATGAACGGCCGGAGTACACCTTTCAGCCGCGACCGGGCACCGCGACTGCCGCGCGCTACAACGGCAAGCTTGCCATGCTCGCGGCTCAGGATGTCGAGGATCTGACTGGAATCCCGAAACGGCTTGTGATGCAGGATGAAAGCGGCCTGCTGTTGTACACGTCGCTGGACTGACATAGCGCCAGATTCTACTGCGACTCGAATCCGAGACGCAGCAAGTCCTTTTCACTGTCGGCCCAGTTGTCCTTTACTTTGACCCAGAGATCGAGATGCACCGGCCGCTGCAATTGCTGCTTGAGTTCGAGTCGCGCTTCCCGGCCGATGCGCTTGAGGACCGCACCGCCCTTTCCGACGACGATGCCCTTCTGGCTATCGCGTTCGACCCAGATAATTGCGTGAATCGTGATTCCTTTCTCGTCGGCCTCGAATTGCTCAATCTGAACAGTCAATCCGTACGGAATTTCCTGGTGCAGTGACAGCGTCAGTTTTTCCCGGATTGTCTCGGCGGCACGAAACTCGATACCGCGGTCGGTCTGCATATCTGCTGGAAACAGAAACGGTGATTCCGGCAGGTAGGGCGGAATCAGGCCGAGTAATGCCTCGAGATTGTCGCCCTTGCGTGCCGAAATCGGAACGATATCGGCGAATTCGCGACGCTCGGCCGTCTCGCTGATGATTGCCAGTAACTTGTCTTTCGGCTGTACGAGGTCGACTTTGTTGAGAACCGCAACCACTGGCGCGGACACTGACTGCAGCCGCTGCAGCACATCTCCGTCCTCGACCGTCCAGCGGCCTGCTTCGACGACGAACAGTATGAGGTCCGCATCAGCCAGTGCGCTCGCCGCTGCACGGTTCATCATGCGATTCATCGCCTTGTCCGCCTTGCGATGGATGCCCGGTGTGTCGATGAAAACGATCTGGGTATCGGGCGTCGTGTGAACGGCCAGAATGCGATGCCTCGTCGTCTGTGGCTTCGCCGTGACGATACTGACCTTGGTCCCCATCAGCACATTGATCAGCGTCGATTTGCCGACATTTGGGCGCCCGACAACAGCAACGAATCCGCAGTTCGTTGTGCTCATGCTTCGTCGGCCGCGTGCAAACGTGACAACATCGCCTCAGCCGCCTGCTGTTCGGCAGTGCGCCGCGTGGTGCCGCTGCCCTTCGTCACATTATCGGCCGCGCGGCAACTGACTTCGAAAGTCTGCTGATGCGCCTCGCCGGAAACCTCGTGCAACTCATATTCGGGCAGGCCCATCTGCCGCGCTTGCATCCACTCCTGCAGTCGACTCTTGGCATCCCGCAACGACTCGACGTCGGGAAACTCGTGCAGCCGATGGCCAAAGGCCTTCTCGATAGCGACGCGTGTTGCCTCGAAACCCGAATCGAGATAAATCGCACCAAATACAGCCTCGAGGGCATCGGCGAGAATCGAACGTCGACGGTGGCCACCGCTTTTGCGCTCACCCGATCCCAGGTACAGGTGCTTGCCAATCCCGAGTTCGCCCGCAATTTCAGCAAGTGACTGGTCGTTCACAAGGGAGGCCCGCAGGCGGCTGAGGTCGCCTTCGGTTGCGAGAGGATGGCTGCGGAACACGACTTCAGAAATTACAAGGTCCAGGACGGCGTCGCCGAGAAACTCGAGGCGTTCGTTGTTGTTGCCAGCCGCACTGCGATGGGTCAGCGCAAGCTCGAGGAGCCGCGCATCGGCAAATTCGTAATCCAGGGAATTTTTCAGCCAGGTTCCGGCTTTGTCTGCCACTATCGCTCGTTCTTGATGATCTGGCGCGCAACGTGCCGCGACCGGGTCTTGCCCTAGCGGCGTACGAGACGCGTCTTGTTAAAGTGCACCGTGAACGAGATATTACCAATGAATGGCGCTGTGTGGTCGTAGACGGCTGCAACCTCATAACCGCCGTCTACCGATGTCACTTTGACGTCACGATACGTGATGATACCGACACTCTCCACGTCAAATCGACGGGACATTGAGCTGCGTATCTGTTCCCGCGTCGGATTCATGCCGTCGAATTCTTCGAAAACGCCGTCAACGACGCCGACGACTTTCATGTAGTTCAGGTAAACCGGCGTCAGGCGGATCGCACCAAACGCGAAAACGCCGACGAACGAAGCCAGGATGATATAGCCGAGCATCGTCGCGCCGCGTTGTCTCGCGGCCATTCCGTATCGTGTCTCTCTAATGCGGACCATAGCGAAATCACCCCTTCAGAGGTGCCATTTGCAGCCAATCAGGGCGAATTTAACGTAATTTCAAGCCCCGATTCAGTGATTTGTACCACATTATTGGATCTTGTCGCCGATCCGGTTCCAGCGCGGCCAGGTCAGCCCGTCCATGTGCATCCAGATACGAACGGCCTCGCCGACCAGGTGGCTTTCAGGAATGGCGTCGATGAAGCGACTGTCCCGGCTATTGTCACGATTGTCGCCCATGACGAAATAATGGCCTTTGGGCACCTGGTATACGCCGTCCCGCACCATGTACGCCGCATTGGTGATCAGGATCTCGTGCTCGCGCTCGCCAAGCTGCTCGACGAAGCGAGGACTGTCGGGGGTGGCTTCAGGATGCTGGGCCAGCGGCACTTCTTCACCGTTGATAATCAATCGATGCCGCTCGTAGATGATCTCGTCGCCGGGCAGCCCGACAACACGCTTGATGTAGTTGATACTTGGATTGTCCGGCAGCCGAAATACGACCACGTCACCGCGCTCCGGCGAGCCGGTTTCGAGGATCTTCGTCTCGGATACCGGCAATCGCAGCCCATACGAGTACTTCTTGACGAAAATAAAATCTCCCTGCAACAACGTGGGCATCATGGAACCCGACGGAATCCGGAACGGCTCGAATACGAAGGAACGGACAACCAGGACAAACAGCAAAACCGGAAAAAACGAGCGCGAATACTCGACGAGCGTCTGCATTGCGGTCGATGTGCCCTCTTTATCCTCAACGCGTCCCCACACCCACTTATCCAGTGCGACGACGATGCCCGTAAGCAACGTCAGGAGCGTCAGTATCAGTGCCAGATTAATACTCAATTCCCCACTCTCACTTCTCGACCTTCAGGACTGCGAGAAACGCCTCCTGCGGAATCTCAACGGATCCTACCTGTTTCATGCGGCGCTTGCCGGCCTTTTGTTTTTCGAGCAGTTTGCGCTTTCGCGTGACGTCGCCGCCGTAGCATTTGGCCGTGACATTCTTGCGCAAAGCCTTGACGTTACTGCGGGCGACGATCTGGCCGCCGATGGCAGCCTGGATAGCGACGTCGAACATTTGCCGTGGTATGAGTTCCCGCATCCTGTCGACCAGCTCGCGACCCCGGTACTGGGCATTGTCGCGATGCACGATGATTGACAGCGCATCGACACGGTCGCCATTGATCAGCATATCCAGCCGCACGAGATCGGCAGGCTCGAAACGCTCGAAATGATAATCGAACGAGGCATATCCCCGGCTGACCGACTTCAGACGATCGAAGAAATCCAGCACAACTTCGGCCAGCGGCATTTCGTACTCGATCGATACCTGGGAACCCAGGTAGCGCATATGTTTCTGCACCCCGCGCTTCTCGGTGCAGAGCTTGATAACAGCACCTACATGTTTCTCGGGAACGAGAATATTGGCCGTAATAATCGGCTCTCGCAATTCGGCGATCTCGTTGCCGGGCGGGAGCTTGGACGGGTTATCCACGTATGTCACATTTCCTGAACTATCGACAACCTCGAATACGACCGTGGGGGCCGTCGTGATCAGCTCGAGGTCATACTCGCGTTCAAGTCGCTCCTGCACGATTTCCATGTGCAGCATGCCGAGAAAGCCGCAGCGAAACCCGAAACCGAGCGCCGCCGACGTCTCGGGCTCGAAATGCAGCGCTGCGTCGTTCAGTCGCAGCTTCTGCAGTGCTTCGCGGAAGTTCTCGTAGTCATCGGAACGAATCGGGAACAGTCCCGCGAAGACACGCGGCTGAATATGCTGAAACCCCGGCAACGGCTCAGCGCAGGGCTGGCGTGCGAGCGTTATCGTATCGCCGACGGGAGCGCCATATATGTCCTTGATGCCGGCGATCACGAAACCGACCTGGCCCGTTTTCAGCTCGTCGCGATCTGCCATCTTCGGCGTGAAGCATCCGACTCGATCGGCGCTATAAGTATCCCCGGTCGACATGATCTTGATCTTGCCGCGTTTCGGCAAACTGCCGTTCACCACACGAACCAATGACACGACACCCACGTAATTATCAAACCATGAGTCGATGATCAGCGCCTGCAGCGGCGCCTCCGGATCGCCCTCGGGAGGCGGGATGTCGCGCACGATGGCCTCGAGCAGATCGGGGACGCCAACGCCTGTTTTTGCGCTGACTTCGACTGCGCTCTGTGCTTCGACGCCGATGATGTCCTCGATCTCGGCCTTGACCCTGGCGGGCTCCGCGGCAGGCAGATCGATCTTGTTGAGAACCGACAAAACCTCGAGCCCCTGGTCGATTGCGGTCGTGCAGTTAGCGACGCTCTGGGCTTCGACTCCCTGCGCGGCGTCGACGACCAGGAGCGCGCCTTCGCAGGCCGCCAGCGACCGGGAGACCTCGTAGGAAAAATCGACATGCCCGGGCGTGTCGATGAAGTTCAGCTCATACGTTTTGCCGTCCTGCGCGGTGTACTGCAGCGATACGCTCTGCGCCTTGATCGTAATTCCGCGCTCTCGCTCGAGTTCCATCGAATCGAGCACCTGCTCCGCCATTTCACGATCCGAAAGGCCACCGCAATGCTGGATAAAGCGGTCAGCCAGTGTCGATTTGCCATGGTCTATATGGGCAATGATTGAAAAGTTACGTATGTGATTCATCGAGGCCCAGAATCCGTGTCAGCGCCTGGCGGTCGAGATGATACTGGCAGATTAGCTCGCCGTCATATTCGACGACCGGCACGCGCGTACCGTATTCGCGCCTCCAGTCCTCCCGAGTATCGATATCGTGTACCACGATGCGAAATCGACCCTGTACGAGCGGCAATAACTCTTCGACAAGAATCTCGCAAAGATGGCAGCCCTGCCTGCTGTATACATCGATTGTCTTCAACAGAGACGCTCTATTCGGGGCGTAAAACGGCGAAGACATGCCGCTCGTCGCAACCGCCAGCGGCTCAACAGAAGACCGCCACCGAGCCCCAGTAATGCCAGAACCGCTGCACCCTGGTCGCCAAGCGCCGCCGCATAGGCGATTGCGGCACCTGCAATTGCGCCGATCATCGGCAAACCGTAGACGATGAACGCGGCGCGCAACAGGTTGTCCGGAGCCAGAGAGAGTTCGACCCTGTCGTCGACCTCAGGCCGCAACCCGTCGGGTACCGCTACTTCGATCTCCCGCTCCTGGCCCGAAGTTGCAAAGATTCCGGCACCGCAGCCCTTGCCCGCCGCACAGCGCGGGCAGGCCGGGATATCCTGCACGAGAACCGTAACGCGCAGACCGCCTTCGCCAGGGATAAGCGACAGTATTCTGCCTCGGGGATTGTCCATGGTATTGAATCCGGCAGGCCGAAACGGCCGGGATCAGTTCGGCCGCATTGATGTTGCGATCTTCTCGACCGTGATCGATGGCACTTCGCCGACCGCCGTGACCTGAAAGCCCTCAAATCGAACGCTATAGGAATTTGATGACCCGACGCTGGAGCGCCGGGCTATTTTCTTGTCGCCAGCGGGCTCGATAAAGACCGACACATTGGCCAGGCCATCGCTGTAAAGAATATGCGTCACGGTTGCGTCCCGGCTGGCAAGATTTTCCTCGTGTGTCGATACGACCCTGAACCCCGATGGCAGATCGTCACTGGACCACGCACTTGCCACACCATGGCTGACATGCCGTTTCGGCTGAGTGAACCAGCGAAAATTCTCGATGCTGATCGATGGCGACAACGCGCTCGCGTGAATCTCGGAATTGAGCCGAATATCGGCGAACTTGACCTGTTCTATGGAACTGCCGTCCTGCGCCATCATCTTGGTCTGCAGCGGGAAGCCGGACTCTACGTCGAGCCATAGCCGGTGACCATATCGATAATCGTCATGCGGCCGGATCGCGATCAGCACGGACTTGCGGCCGGCAACGCGATCCTCGCGTACGATTGCGACATCGTATTCGCTGCCAAAGCGAATATCACTCGACGGCAATGACGAAAACAACGTGCTTTGATCGTTCCATTCCTCGACGAGCACTGATTTCTTGTCAGGCAAAATGCACTGGACCTCGTTGCCAATCCTGATGATTTCCAGCCCATTGCCCTCCTGGACAACGACCTTTTCGTGGACTACGCCGTCCTTGATAACGCGTACGACTTTCAACGCTTCGACCTGGCCATTCTGGACCCGAATGACCGTGCCTTCATAGTTCGCCGTCTGTACGGCTCCGGTCATGCGGTCGAGCCAGTCGTGCGGGGAGCCGTCCTGTGCGGCGGCCTGCGTGGACATCCCGAGAAGACTGCCGAGCGCAACGCTAGCCGTCGCGATCCAGTGCCGTCGGGATAGGATCATCGGATCAGGGCGCCGGGGTTTCCGGAGCCTCGTCAGCGTCGGAATTCGTATCATCGACGGCATCCGCCGACCGGCCCTCGGCCGGCAACTCGTCTGCGACCTGGTAAGTAACGAGCCTCGAATTGATGCTCTGCAGTCCGATGTACTGTGACGAATCATTGTGGCGCCTGACGTAATCCAGCAACGCATCGTCCATGCTATCGGGAGTCGTGTAGCTGTCTGCCGGCGTCTCGGCAATGGTGGCAGCGGCAGGTTCCTCGGCGCTCGGTTCGACGGCCAACTGTTGCAATCCCAGTGTTGCAGCCAGGGCCACTGTCGCGGCTATTGCGACTCCTGCCAAGGGTCGCATGAAACGCGGCGCAGTCGGCGCTGTGTCCGTTTCACCTTGGTCCAGTCCGGGCTCGTCGAGCTCTGCGACAATTCGCTCACGCAAAACCGACATGCCGGCCAGCATCCGTTCGCCACGGATGACGCGGCCCATCGCAAGGTATTCGGCTGCCTGTTGCCGGAGACCCCGGTCATGGCACAGCCTGCGCAGTAGCAGCTCGGCTTCGTTCTGCGGCAGTTCGCCGTCCACGAAAGCTGAAATCTGCATTTTTATTGCATCATTCATAGGTCCCCGCCTAATTACCGAATCAGGGTGCCCACTTTCTTGCCAATGGCATCGCGGGCCCTGAAAATTCTTGATCGCACGGTCCCAACGGGACAATCCATCGTCTGCGCGATCTCTTCATAACTCATACCATCCAGCTCACGCAAGATGATCGCCGTCCTGAGATCATCCGGCAGCGCTTCGATGGCGCGCTCCAGCGTTTCCTGCAACTCCTTCGAGAGCGTTACCCCTTCGGGATCATCTGTCTCCTTGAGCTTGGCATGTAGCCCGTACTGCTCGGGATCCTGCATATCCAACTCAACATCCATTGGTCGCCGCCGCTGCGCCGCAAGATAGTTCTTCGCGGTATTCACCGCGATCCGGTATAGCCAGGTATAAAACGCGCTGTCGCCACGGAACCGGGGAAGCGCCCGGTAGGCCTTGATAAAGGCCTCCTGGGTGATATCCAGAGCCTGCTCCGGGTCACGCACATACCGCATCACCAGGTTGACGATCTTGTGCTCGTACTTGAGCACGAGCAGATCAAACGCGCCTTTGTCGCCTTTCTGGACCCGTTTGACCAGCTCCTTGTCGGTGGATTCATTTGCCATTCGTACTCATTCCACCAACACCCGGATAGACCGGCCGGATAATCGAAAGTTCTCCAAAAACAACACGCATTCAGACTTTTTGTGACTTGGTTCGCAGCCGGGGCATGGTAGCAGTTTCAGCCTCTCGCTCCCAAGTGCCGCCAGATCACCTGCAGGCGCCGCCACTCGTTGTTTTTCCGTGTATTGCGGCGAATCAACTCGACGTGTCGCGAGCCTGTATCCGTCCTGAACCTGAGCCATGCGACGCGCCGCAAGACGACACTACCGGACTCGATTGTTGCCGCGGAGCAACAGTTATTGCGGTCGAAGACGTGCACGACTCCGTCCTCGTCGATCCGGAGTCGATCACAGGCCTTATTCGCTCTGGATATAAGCCACAGATCGCGACCGCTCATGCCGCACCAGCCGAGCCCTGCCAGCACCTGCCACTGCCAGGCAATCGGCAAGGTCATAATCGCCGCGATGCCGCCTGCTGCGGCGAGCATCCCGGAACCGAGAACCGCGCGCCGCAGCTGTGGATCAGGCATCAGCTCGGCCGAGTATTTGATCGATGACACGTTTCAGCTCGGGAGAAGGCGTCTGCTGATTCAAGAGATAGCCTGCAAGTTCAGGATCCGGAAGATCCAGAAGTGCCTGAAACGCCCGCTTATCGGTCTCGGACGCTGACTCGTAGAACTTGTCGAGATAAGCAACGAGGAGTTCGTCCAGTTCCCGCATTCCCCGCCTGCATTGCCAGCGGAGCCGCGTCAATAACGCCTCTCGACCAGCATTTTCTTGGTCTCGGCAATCGCTTGTGCCGGATTGAGATCCTTGGGGCAGGTCTGCGTGCAGTTCATGATCGTATGACAGCGATACAGCCGGAACGGATCCTCGAGCTCATCGAGGCGTTCACCGGTCGCCTCGTCACGACTGTCCACAAGCCAGCGATAGGCAGCCAGCAATGCCGCAGGACCGAGGTAGCGGTCGCTGTTCCACCAATAGCTTGGGCAGCTCGTTGAACAACAGGCGCAAAGGATGCACGCGGCAGGCTCATTGATGAGTTCCTGATCTTCCTTGCTCTGCAGCCTTTCACGGTCGGGCGGTGGTGGCGTCCGGGTTTGCAGCCACGGTTTGATCGATGCGTACTGCGCATAGAAATTCGTCAGGTCCGGTACGAGATCCTTGACGACCGGCATGTGCGGCAACGGGTAGATCTTGACGTCGCCCTTGACGCTGTCGATCGCGCGAGTGCACGCCAGCGTATTTCCGCCATCGATATTCATTGCGCAGGAACCACAGATGCCTTCACGGCACGAGCGCCTGAACGTCAGCGTAGGATCGATTTCATTCTTGATCTTGATCAGCGCATCGAGAACCATCGGACCACAGCTGTCGACATCGACCTCATAGGTATCGACGCGCGGATTTTCGCCGCTGTCGGGATCGTAGCGATAGACCGCAAACCGGCGCACGTTCGCTGATCCGTCGGCCGCAGCGAAATGCCGGCCCTTGCGGATGCGTGAATTCTTTGGAAGTCTGAATTCAGCCATATTCGTATATCAAGCCTCTGACTTCGCCAGCCTAGTAGACCCGGGCCTTGGGTGGAATCGCATCGACGTCGTCGGTCAGCGTATCCTGGTGCACGGGCCGATAATCGAAACTCACTGCACCGTTGTCATCAACCCATGCCAACGTATGTTTCATCCAGTTTTCGTCGTCGCGATCCGGGTAGTCTTCGCGCGCATGGGCGCCGCGGCTTTCGAGACGATTGACCGCCGACCGGATTGTCGCCGCGGCGTTGAGCATAAGATTCTCGAGTTCCATCGTCTCGATGAGATCGGTATTCCAGACGAGCGAACGGTCCGACACCTTGACGTCCGCCAACGATGCGAACGTCTGATCCAGTAACCCGGCCCCTTCTTCGAGAGACTCGCCGGTGCGAAAGACTGCCGCGTGGCTCTGCATGATCTTCTGCATTTCCAGCCGAATAACTGCTGTCGGCCGGCTGCCATCGGCATTGCGCAGGCGATCAATGCGCTCCACACTGTTTTGCCCGGCATCGGACGGCAATTCCCGGTGGCGTGTGCCCGGCGTCATTGTCTCTTCACAGAAGTGTGCCGCTGCGCGCCCGAACACGACGAGATCCAGCAGTGAGTTCGACCCGAGGCGATTGGCCCCATGAACGGACACGCAGGCGGCCTCGCCCACGGCCATCAGCCCCGGCACGACCGACTCGGCGTCACCATCCTTCATGGTTACGACCTCGCCATTGTAGTTCGCCGGAATGCCGCCCATGTTGTAATGCACGGTCGGCAGTACCGGAATCGGCTCCTTCGTCACGTCGACCCCGGCAAAGATCCGCGCCGACTCGGCGATGCCCGGCAGCCGTTCTTCGATAACCTCGGGGCCGAGATGCTCCAGGTGCAGGTGAATGTGATCGGTCTCGGCGCCGACGCCCCGGCCTTCGCGAATTTCGATCGTCATCGACCGGCTGACCACGTCGCGCGATGCCAGGTCCTTTGCGTTCGGGGCGTAGCGTTCCATGAACCGCTCACCGTCCGAATTTGTCAGGTAGCCGCCCTCGCCGCGCACGCCTTCCGTGATCAGGCAACCGGCGCCGTAAATGCCGGTCGGGTGAAACTGCACGAACTCCATGTCCTGCGCGGGCAGTCCGGCGCGCATGACCATGGCGTTGCCGTCACCGGTACAGGTATGCGCAGACGTGCAGGAGAAGTAGGCGCGTCCGTACCCGCCCGTCGCCAGGATGACCTGGTGAGAGCGGAACCGATGCAGCCGGCCGGTGGCGAGATCGATTGCAACGACGCCGCGACAGGCACCATCCTCCATGATCAGGTCGACCGCAAAATACTCGATGTAAAACTCGGCATCGTGCTTCAGCGACTGCTGGTAGAGCGTATGCAGCATCGCATGACCCGTTCGATCGGCTGCGGCGCAGGTCCGCTGCGCCGTGCCTTCACCGTACCGCGTCGTCATGCCACCGAATGGGCGCTGGTAGATCTTGCCGTCCTCGGTCCGGGAGAAAGGCACTCCGTAGTGTTCGAGTTCGATGACGGCGTCGGGCGCCTCCTTGCACATGTACTCGATCGCGTCCTGGTCACCGAGCCAATCGGAGCCCTTGACCGTGTCGTACATATGCCAGCGCCAGTCGTCCTCGCCCATGTTGCCGAGTGCGGCGCTGATGCCGCCCTGCGCGGCCACCGTGTGACTGCGAGTGGGGAATACCTTCGTGATACATGCGGTGTCGAACCCGGCGTGCGCCAGCCCGAACGTCGCGCGCAGGCCTGCGCCGCCGGCGCCGATGACGACAACGTCGTAACTGTGGTCAATAAACTCGTAGTCGCTCATGCGCCCAGACCGATCAGCAGGATGGCATAAACAGACAATGCCGCGACGAACACGTGCGCGAATCGTGACAGGATTAGCGCGGCCAGCTTCAGGCCATTCGCGTGGACGTAATCCTCGATAACCACCTGTACGCCCAGGTTCGAGTGATAGGCAACGGCAAGACAGGTCAGAAGCATGAGCACGCTGTTCAGCGGCCGGCTTATGAAGTCGATGACGGCATCGTATTGCAGCGCCCCCAGCGAGACGACCGAAGCCACGAACCAGAGACCGAGCAGCACCAGCGCGATACCCGAAATTCGCTGCCTCCAGAAGTGCCCGGTGCCATCTTTGGCCGTACCGAGTCCGAGTACCTGGTTGAGCGGCGCCCGCAGGCTCATAGCAACATCACCCAGAAGAGCGCCGTTGCCGCGATCGACGCGACAAGCACAAACCATGCCGATGCGATAGCCTGGCGTTTTTCCAGGCCACGCCCGGTGTCCCACACGAGGTGACGAATGCCGTTCATCAGGTGGTAGAAAAAGGCGAAACTCAAGCCGACGAGCAACAGCTGTCCGATCACTGTCGACATTGTGGCGCCGAAACGAGCGTATTCCTCAGGACCGGTGGCTGCGCTGACGAGCCAGGCGGCCAGCACGAGAAATCCGACGGCCATCGCCACACCGGTCGCCCGGTGCAGGATTGAAAGCGTCATCGTTATGGGCCAGCGGTAGATCGACAGGTGAGGTGATAAAGGCCTTTCAGTATTGCTCATAAAGTCCTGTTATTAATAACTTTATTTTCCTAAAAATCGATGCAGCGACCGGCTTTTTCCCAGTCGCCGTAACGCGTAGGATCGGGCCCTTCCCGGCCGCCGATTTCCTTCGGCTTCTCGGGCTCGGGCTCCTGCTCGGGTTCCTTATTTTCGGTATCCTCGTCTGGCATGGCGAGAGTATGCCAGACACCGTCGCGACCTGCATAAGCGGGCTGTACCAGTTTGTAACACGTTAGAATCCCTTGCCGATGACAGCTATCCCTTACACAACTATCGAGGTTTCCGGCAGTGACGCGTTCGAGTTCCTGCAGGCGCAGCTCGCCGCGGATTTGACCGACCTCGGCCCGGCGGGACTTGCGGCCTGGTGTAATCCCAAGGGCAGGGTTATTTGCCTGTTTCGAGTGACACGATCGGGTGACAATATCCTGCTCGCCCTGCCCGCCGAGCTGGCCGACGATGCCCTCGGGCGATTGACGATGTTTCGCTTTCGATCGAAGGTCGACTTCGCAGCGCGCGCAACGACTGCCGAGCAACTCGGCATGACATCCGGCTATGAGGAATGGCGGCTCGCCAACCTGCAAAACGGGATCCCGGAGATACTTGCGCAACAGTCCGAAGCGTTTACGCCACACATGCTCAATCTCGACCTTCTCGATGCGGTCAGCGTCAGCAAGGGGTGCTACCCGGGCCAGGAGATTGTCTCCCGAACGCATTTCCGCGGCGCCACGAAGCGCCGCTGCCTGCGCTTTGAAAGCCCGGTGCCGGTCTCACCCGGCGACAAGGTCTCGGATGGCGATCGCGATGTCGGCGAGGTGCTCAATGCGATCGGCCGTGAGCTTCTCGCCGTGGTGCCGCTGGACAAGGCGAATCAGGATCTTAGCGTCGCCGGAAACACCTTGGTAAACTTGCCTCTGCCGTACCTCGAATAACAAGAAGCATTGGGGGGTAAACAATGATCCGATACATCAAGATCGCGCTGGCCGCGCTTGCCTCGCTGTTCTGTATTTTCTATGCCATACAAAACATGGCCAACCTCGGCCCTGCCGAGTGGTTCGTCGGTACGATGACCGCCATGGAAGGACACGAGGCCTATCCGAATACGTTCGGTTTCGCAGTGACCTCTCCTGCCCTCGTCAAGCTCATGCTGTGGATCATCATCCTGCTCGAACTGGCCGCAGGCGTGCTTGCGGGCAAGGGCGCGTGGGACATGTTTGGCGCTCGCAACGGCAGCAGTGAAGCGTTCAATTCCGCCAAGAAATACGCGCTGGCGGGCACCGCGCTTGCCGTCGTCATCTGGTTTGGCATTTTCGGCGCGTTCGGCGGCGCATTCTTCCAGATGTGGCAGGTCGAAGCCGGCCTGAACGCACTCAGGGACGCGGCATTTTTCTCAGTGCAGCACGGTGTGGCTTTCCTGATAATCCGCAGCGACGACTAGTCGAAGACTTCCGGCCGCATATGCGGAAATAGCAGCACGTCGCGAATCGAAGGCGAGTCGGTGAACAGCATGACGAGCCGGTCGATGCCGACCCCGATGCCGGCTGCCGGTGGCATGCCGTATTCGAGGGCACGGATGTAGTCATGGTCGAAGGCCATGGCCTCGTCATCGCCTGCGGCCGCCTGCTCCACCTGCTGGCGGAATCGTTCGGCCTGGTCTTCAGGGTCGTTGAGTTCGGAGAAACCGTTGGCGATCTCGCGACCTGCAATGATCAGTTCGAAGCGATCCGTGACGAACGGGTCCGCGTCATTCTTGCGCGCAAGCGGTGAAACTTCCGCCGGGTACTGCGTGATATAGGTTGGCTCACGGAGATGTTCCTCGGCCGTCGCCTCGAAGATTTCGAGTTGCAGTTTTCCGGGACCAGAATTTTCCTTGACCGCGGCACCGATCTCCGCGCAATAGCTGGCCAGGTAGTCGCGATCTCGCGCCCTTGACATGTCGAAGTCAGGATTGAACTTCTGAATGGCTTCCTCGACCGTCATGCGCGGGAACTTCTGGCCGAAATCGAAGGACTCGCCCTGGTATTCAATGATGGTTGTGCCGCTCACGGCCTCGGCCATGCCTTGCAACATCGCCTCGGTCGTATCCATCCAGTCGGTGTAGTCCGCATACGCCCGGTATGCTTCCATCATCGTGAACTCGGGATTGTGCTGCGTCGAGACGCCTTCGTTGCGGAAGTTGCGGTTGATCTCGTAGACGCGATCGAAGCCGCCGACGATGAGTCGCTTCAGGTTCAGCTCCGGCGCAATACGGAGATAGAGCGGCATATCCAGTGCGTTGTGATGCGTCGTAAACGGTCGCGCAATGGCACCGCCCGGCGTTACCTGCATCATCGGTGTCTCGACCTCAAGAAAATCGAGTGACTCGAGGAAACCGCGCATATACGTGATGATCGCCGAGCGCTTGCGGAATACTTCCCGGCTTTTCTCGTTGATGATCAGGTCAACGTAGCGCTGCCGGTAGCGCGTCTCCTGGTCCGAGAGCCCGGCCCATTTCTCGGGCAAGGGGCGCAGTGATTTCGTCAGCAGGCGCAGCTCATCCGCAAGCACCGTAAGCTCACCCGTCTTCGTCCGCATCAGGACACCCTGCGCACCGACGATATCGCCAACATCCCATTTCTTGAACGCCTGGTAGACGCCCTCCGGCAGCCGGTCGCGCTCGAGGCGTAATTGAATCTGACCCGAGCGGTCCTGCAATTTCACGAAACTGGCCTTGCCCATGACCCGCTTGGCCATCATGCGCCCGGCTACGCAGACTTCGATTTTCTCCTCGGCGAGTGCGTCATTGTCGTGCGCATGGAAAGTCTGGTGCAGTTCCCCGGCCGTCGCGTTGCGGCGAAAATCATTCGGGAACGGGTTACCCTGCTCACGAAGCGCATCGAGCTTGCCGCGACGTTCGGCGATGAGTTTGTGCTCGTCGGGTTTGTTCTTGTCGTCTGTCACGTGTCGTTCATTCCCTACAGTCCCTGCTTCAGGCTGGCCTCGATAAAATCATCCAGGCTGCCGTCGAGTACAGCCTGAGTGTTACCGGTTTCGACGCCCGTGCGCAAATCCTTGATCCGGCTCTGGTCCAGTACGTAATTGCGAATCTGGCTACCCCAGCCAACGTCGGACTTCCCTTCCTCGACCGTTGCCGCTTTGGCCTGGCGCTCCCGCAACTCCAGTTCATAGAGCTTGGCCTTGAGCTGGTTCATGGCTTGCGCCTTGTTCTTGTGTTGCGAACGATCGTTCTGGCACTGGACCACCGTGTTGGTCGGCAGGTGCGTTATGCGGACGGCCGACTCGGTACGGTTCACGTGCTGACCACCGGCGCCGCTGGCCCGATAAACGTCAATGCGCAGATCCGACGGATCGATCTCTATGTCGATATCGTCATCCACTTCCGGCGACACGAATACCGACGCGAATGACGTATGCCGGCGATTGCCCGAATCGAATGGTGACTTTCGTACGAGGCGATGCACGCCGGTTTCGGTGCGCAGCCAGCCATAGGCGTATTCGCCGAAGATATGCACGGTCGCGCTCTTGATGCCGGCGACTTCGCCAGCTGACGCCTCGATGACCTCGGCCTTGAAGCCGTGAGCCTCCGCCCAGCGCAGGTACATGCGCAAGATCATCTCGGCCCAGTCCTGCGCCTCGGTGCCGCCCGCACCGGACTGGATGTCGAGGTAGGCGTTACTGGCGTCCATCTCACCCGAGAACATGCGCCGGAACTCGAGCCCGGCGAGCTGCGCCTCGAATCGTCCGATGTCATTCTCGATCTCGGCCACGGTGTCTGCATCGTCTTCCTCGACAGCGAGTCCGAGCAGTTCACCGACATCCGCGAGTCCGGTCGACAATTCATCGAGCGCGACGACGACCTGCTCGAGCCGGGCGCGCTCCTGCCCGAGCGACTGGGCCCGTTCCGGCTCGTTCCAGACATCGGGTTGTTCGAGTTCCCGCTGGACCTCGGTCAGGCGCTCGGCCTTGCCCTCATAGTCAAAGATACCTCCTCAACGCATCGGTGCGTTCTTTGATATCGGCTATGGTTTGTTTGATCTGACTCGTTTCCATCGTGTCGTCCAGCGTTCAAGCGCGCGATCTTATCACGCACCGCCGGCCTGCAATGCAGCTATTTGTTCAACGATGAGCTGCGGTGATTCCCTGCCTTGCCACTCGTTGACGTCGAGGCGGTAGGCGAGCTGAACGACGCCGCGATAAGCCGGACCGGCCTGGTTGAAAGCGATCGCATCCACGACGTCCTGGCCACCGACCGGACGCAGGCGCATCTTAAGGTGACTCTCACCGACCGTGCGCTGCTCGATGAGTTCGAAGTCGCCACTCCACATCGGTTCGGGAAAACCCGAGCCCCAGGGCCCGGCGTCGCGCAACGCCCTGGCCGCCTGCAGGAGCCCGCCCCAGCGGGCGACGTCACTCGTCGAAATCACGCCGTCCGAAACGATTGCGCCCGAAAAATCCGCATCGGGATACAGTCGATCGACCTGCTCGGCTACCGCTTCACTGAAGCTCTCGAAGTGATCCTCCGGGATCGTCAGTCCGGCTGCCCTCGCGTGGCCGCCAAACTTCGTGATAAGGCCCGGATGGGTACTCGATACGGCCTCGAGCAGGTCGCGGGCATGAACACACGCGATCGACCTTGCCGACCCTTTCAGAAACCCATCGGTCTCCCTGGCGAACGCGATGACCGGTCGGTGGCATTTCTCGCGCACCCGCGCCGCGATCAATCCGACGACTCCCTGGTGCCAGTTCTCTTCGTAGACGCATACGCAGGACGGCCACCGTGTTCGATCGAGCGACCCGACATAGGCGAACGCCTGCTCTCTCATCGTCGCTTCAATGTCACGGCGCTCCTTGTTGATGTCGTCGAGCAGCACCGCATGCCGTCGGGCGACCGCCGCATCATCGGTCAGCAGGCACTCGATGCCCACGGACATATCCTCCAGCCGGCCGGCCGCATTGATCCGCGGACCGACCGCAAAACCCAGGTCGATACTGACCGTGCGCGACATCTGTCGGCCGGCCTGATTGAGCAGCGCTGCGATGCCCGCCACCGTGTGGCCGGCCCGGATGCGATTGAGGCCCTGCTGCACGAGGATGCGGTTGTTGTGATCGAGCGGAACGACATCGGCCACGGTCCCGAGCGCCACGAGATCGAGATACCTCGCCGGCACGCGCGATGCGCCTTCCCTGCCAGCGCTTTCGAGACGACGCCCCAGCGCCGCCATGACATAGAACGCGACGCCGACGCCAGCGAGATTGCGGCTCGGAAACTCGCTGCCCGGCAAATTGGGGTTGACGATGACGCTGGCGTCCGGCAATTCGTCGGCCGGCAGGTGATGGTCGGTCACGAGTACGTCGATTCCGGCATCTCTCGCCGCACGCACCCCGGCAATGCTAGAGATGCCGTTGTCGACGGTGATGATCAGATCCGGCGACTGCCTGGCCGCCACGTCCACGAGCTCGGGAGACAATCCATAGCCGAACTCGAAGCGGTTGGGAACGAGGTAACCGACATCGGCAAAACCGAATTCGCGCAGACACCTCAGAATCAGCGCCGTACTGGTTGCGCCGTCGACGTCGAAATCACCGACAACGATGATTTTCCGGTCCTGGTTCGCAAGCAGCAATTCGACGGCCGCGTCGACGTGCTCGAGAGACCCGACAGGGGCCAGGCCCGCCAGCCCGTAGTCGAGCTGCTCGACGCTGCTCACGCCGCGAGCCGAATACAGCCGGGCAAACAGCGGGTCGACGCCCTCCAGGTGCACGGCCGCGGGGACCTCTCTTGCGACGATCGGACGGGCGGAACGCATGACGATCAGTCCAGGACTGCCGAGTTGCGGCGCCAGAAGCGCCTGCGATGGCCGGGTATCACTTCGGCTTCAACACCGTCGCGGAACATCAGCGTCAGCCGGCTGACACGGCCGGCGTCGAGCAGATCCCTGAGATCGCGCAGGCAGTTCTCGAGCAACTGTTGATTGTCCTGGTCGGGCACGACCGCGACGAAGCCGGCCAGGGATGCCTCGACACAGGATCCGATATCGCCCGGCCAGTCTGCGACGACACCGGTCTTGCTCAGCCAGTGACCGACGAGCAACGGGTCGTTGCTGAAAAGTGGTGGGTGCGGCGCCGTTTCCTGCTCGGGCGCGACGCCCCCGCCCCACAGCCACAGGCAGTTGATCGGTTGCTTGCCACTGTCCTGGCGCCGCTGGTTTACCTCGTGATCATGCAACGCCATCTCGACCTCCGATACGAGGTTCCGATAACTGTCAGCGGCTTCTCCCGACGGCATGTGCTCGTTCGGCATGTCCTCGTGAGCGACATAGGCAGGCACGGCGGCGGTCTCGATTGGCTCGTTCGCTCGCAGGTAACCGCTGGTGCCCAGTCGCGCGAAGCCGAGACCCTCGTCATTGCCCAGGGTGGCCTGCAGGTGGTCGATCAGCGGCTGCAGGTCGGCTGCCGGCACACTGTCGGCATCCTGGGCATGCAGACACAAATGATCGAGCCGCGGCTCCAGGTAGACAGGATCTGCCGCAGCTATCCACACGGTCGGCCGATCGCCGGTCTGCCCCCACATGCGTAACGCCCCCAGCCCGGATTCGGGACAGGGCAGGTTTAGCTTGCCCAGGATGCGCCCGAGGAGCTCCGCCGGTTCGCTCAATTGCCGCAGGTCCGACCGCGCCAGCCAGCGCCTCAGAGATGCGTCTGCCACGCGCCCGCCACCGACCGCGGGCAGCACGACGATTGCCGCTGTTTTTTCGTACGAGCCAGCCAACTTTGCTCTACAGGAAGGGCTTTGTATGATGAGAACTCAAGCCCGAGATGGTAACGGAAAGCTCCCTTGAAGTTCACCCGCGAAATGCCCGGCCTGCTGATGATACACAGCGTATCCGCTGACGGTATCCGGATCGGCGACGAGCTCTACGACCAGACGATCGGCGTCACGGCCGGCGCGGTCATTGACGACTGGCAGGACAAGGCGATCGGTGACCTCGTGGAATCCGATTTTGCGGATCTGTTGGCCATGAATCCTGAAGTCATCGTGCTCGGCACGGGGACGAGCAATATTTTTCCGCCCCGAGAACTCGTTTTCGCGATGGCGCGCCGCCGGATCGGTTTCGAGGTGATGGACTCAGCCGCTGCCGCCAGGACCTACAACGTTCTTGCCAGCGAAGGGCGACAGGTGGCTGCCGTGCTGTATATCGAGCCCTGAAACCTGCCGACTATCGTTGTTTCCCATCGACATGCCAACTCCGAAGGCTTTGAGACGGATGCACCTGTGGCTCTGGCACCGTAATTGTGCGGCCAAATCCGGGAGCTCGCGACTCGAAGTACAGCACGAATATCAGCCCGGCAATGATGACGCCGAGCACCGTCGCAATGGCAGATCGATACGACGTGACAATTAGTCGAATGCGGTGCCAGTTTATCGACTTGTCGCCGACGACGACGTCATAGGCACGTATCGGCTCAATAATATTTCTGAGATGTTGCAGTCCCAGAGGTTTGAAACGGCAGCCCTGCTCTTTCTTGACCTGGGCATGCATCAGTCCGGAGACCACGATACCTCCGGCATTGGCAATTTTCTGCAGCCGAGCCGCCGTGTTGATGACGTCACCAAACAGGTTTTCTCCATCGAAGATCACGTCGCCGGCGTGCAGACCGATGCGTGCCTGCAGGTGGCAGCCGGAATCGTTCTGGCAACCCTGGGATTCCAGGGCTTGTTGGAAGCTGCGCGCAGCCCTGAGAGCCTCTACCGGGCTCTGAAATTCGGCCATCAGGCTGTCCCCAACGCAACCGAACTCACGGCCGTGAAACGACGTCACGCAGTGCCCGAAAGTGTCGCGACAGTCCTTTAGCGCTTCGACGGTACTTTCGCCATCGGTTTCCACGAGCTGGCTGTAGTTTGCGATATCCGCCGCCAGGACCGCCGCGTAGCGATGGCCTAGTCCACTCATACGTTGATAGCCTGACTAACACAGTATCCGCAAAAGTTCTGTTCGGAGATGTACTTATACTTATTGACAGATCGCGGCTGGCAGTCCTAAGTAACCGGCAGGGTTGCAAAGAATTTATGTCCGACCTACCTATAGCCGCCATTCTCTCGCACAATTTCCTGTTCGAAGGATTGCCGGATTCGATCATTGACGAGATCGCGTCACTGGCTCACAGATCCAGGCTTTCGAAAGGGACCCTGATCTTCTGTCAGGGCGATGACGGCGATGCACTGTACGGCATAGCCTCCGGCAGGGTTCGTATATTCACGGCCGATGGAGAGGGCCACGAGGTATTTCTGAACGTCCTCGGACCGGGGGATACTTTCGGTGAAATTGCCCTGCTCGACGGCCTGCCCAGGACAGCCAGCGCGATAGCCGTTACGCCGTCCGTGCTCGTTGTCATCCCGAGGCGGCAATTCCTGGCTTATCTCGATCACCAACCGAAACTGGCCCTGCATCTGATGGTGTTGTTGTGCGAACGGCTTCGCTGGGTCAGCAACCTGCTGGAGGACACAAGTTTTCTCGCGGGGCCTGCGCGCGTCGCCAAGCGCTTGACCGTTCTTGTCGAGCGTTACGGCAGACCGGCTGGCGGAGGCGGAATCGAACTGAGGATTTCCCAGGCGGACCTGGGTCATTTTCTCGGCATTTCACGGCAGATCGTCAATCACTATCTGCGGGACTGGTGCGAGCGCGGGTGGATCACGTTGAAGCGCGGTCGAATCATCATTCATGACTCGAAGGCCCTCGAAGGCATCTTTGTGTCAACTAGTTGACACAAAGCCCAACAATTTTTCGAACGTGTCGTCAAGTTGACAGACATCGTCGTGGCTGCGGGGGAGCCTGTGACAAAGCGGGGCAATAAGGCCACGCTGAACACCGGGAGACAGTCATGATCACTCCGCAACGCCTTAGCAAGTATTTGCTCGTGACGGTCGCCATGCTGGCAGTTTCCTTAACGGCTTCTGCCTACGAGGTCCGGGTAATGACTGGCGAGGGCTCAGAATCCAAAGCGCTCGACAGGGGCGACTATGACCTTGCGATTGAGCGGCTGGAGCTACGGACCAAGAGCGACTCGCCAACTATCGACATTCAACTCACGAACCTCTGCACGGCGTATGTCGTAACCAGCCAGTTCGACAAAGCCCGAGACGTATGTGACCGGGCGATCGAGGCTGACGGGGATTTCGTCGGTACGGCCTACAACAGCAGAGGCGTCCTGAATGCTTTGACAGGCGATTACATCGCAGCACTGGACGACTTCGCAATGGCGGCCGACCAATCAAACTATCCGAAACCGCGCGTATATTTCGGCGATAAGGCGCCATCGATGCAGCGCTTCGGCACAACTACTGTCGACGTTGAACAATCGATCGAACTGGCCGCACAGAACCTGCAGTTCGCGGACAGGCGCTGGGCTGCCGTCAAGGAAGACAGCGAAGACCTTACGGCGGGAATGCGCTAGCCGAATTTCGTCGCACTACCCCTGCGACATGGCCGGCCTCGCGCCGGCCATTTTATTTGGACCGGGACGAAGTGAACTCGATTTCGGGCGGCGGTACTATACTTGCCGAAACAGGAGGGAAACGATGAGCCACAGGCCATACTGTGCCGTGTCCGGCGGGCTGTTCGCACTGGTTGCTTTGGCCCACCTTTGCAGAATCGGGTACGGCATGTCAGTCCACGTTAATGAATACCCTGTACCAATGTTCGTGTCCTGGATCGCCTTCATTGTCCCGGCCGCATTGGCGGCCTGGGCGTTCAAGATGATTCGGCAATGATCGATCGGCCACGACGCCAATTTCTCGGCACGGTTGGGGCAGGCGCTGTTGCCGGTGCCCTGGGTAGTCTGGGTCTGTTAACGACAAGAAGAGGTTTCGCGCAAATGACAAATACGATTCGTTGGGGTGTGGTTGGTACCGGCGGAATTGCCAACTCGATGGCGCGAATGATCAAGCTGGCTGACAACGCGGAACTGGCTGCCGTGTCGAGCCGACGGATGGAAACTGCGCGGGAGTTTGCGGACGAACACGGCGTGCCCAACGCCTTCGATTCGTGGGAGGAAATGTCGGCATCGGATGTGGTGGACGCGATCTACGTCGCGACTCCGACGAGCGTGCGCGAGGAAATCTGTATCGCGGCGGCCAGCAATGGCAAGCATGTCCTGGGCGAAAAACCGCTCGCAAGCTTGCCCTCGGTTCGACGCATCACCAATGCCTGCCGCGACAACAATGTCGCATTCATGGACGGCACGCATTTCGTGCATCATCCCCGCACCCTGGACATCAAGGCGAACCGTGAAGAGCGGCTCGGCTTCGTATGGTCGGTGGCATCGGCCTTTCAGTTCAATCTCCCGGACAAAGGCAATATTCGCTTCAACCCGGAACTCGAACCGATGGGCGCGATCGGCGATGCCGGCTGGTACAACATGCGTGCGGCGGTCGAGTACCTGCCGCCCGACGTCGAACTCGATACGGTTAGCGCTCATGTGCGGCGCGACGGCGAAACCGGCGCCGCGATCAGTGGCACCGGCGTTCTCGACTTTACTGATGGGTCGACTTCAACATGGAATTGCGGCTTCGACTCCGGCGCCGTGGTCATGGACCTGCGCATCACGGGCACGGCCGGTGTCATCAATATCGACAATTTCCTGTCGCAGAATGCCGATGGCTCGGCGGATTTCCTCTATCGCAAAGGCGGCTGGGGCCGGGGCGCGAATGAGACGATCACGATCCCGTCCGCCAAGCCCGGCGCTGCCCTGATGTTCGAAGACTTCGCGGCGGCAGCGCACGATCCGTCGCTGCGCGAACAGTGGATGATTGCAACGGAACGCACGCAGGCATTGCTCGACGCAATCTGGATGGCGGCGCTGGAATCCGAAAAAAGTGATTGATACGCGGCACGCCGCCAGGGCGGCCATGCTAGTAGCTTTCCTCTATGCGGGCGCCTCAAATCAGGCATTCGCTCAGGACCTCGAGCCCCGGCGCTGGACGCCTCTGCCACCCGGGCTGAATGTCGCGGGCGCGGGTTATGCCGCGACACGCGGCGACGTGTTCTTTGACCCGGTGCTGCTGGTTGAGGACGCCGAACTCGACGGCCACATGCTCGGCGTGTCCTACGTTCGCTCATTCAACATCGCGCAGAAATCCGCGCGTATTGACGTGACCGTGCCATGGCAAAACCTGGAGTGGACCGGACTGCTCGATGGCGAGCCGGCAACGGCCTCGAGGGTCGGGTTGGCCGATCCGTGGGTCCGCCTGTCGATGATTCTCGTAAATCGTGGTTCCGGCGAGCCCGGGTCGCCTGGCACGGTTGTCGGTGTGGCGCTGGCAATGGGACTGCCGCTCGGTGAATATCTTGAGGGCAGGCTGCTCAACGTCGGCGGCAACCGGTTTGTTGTTCGCACCCAGGTGGGCATCGTCCATACGCGCGGCAAGTGGGCCTACGAGTTGACGGGTTCGGCCTTTCTCTATGACGACAATGACGAGTTCCTGGTCAACTCGACGCTCGAACAGGACCCGCTGTATGCGACACAGGGGCACATCATTCGTTTCTTCGACAAGCCCGGTTGGTGGGCCGCTCTTAGCGCCGGATATGCATGGGATGGCGAAACCCGGGTCGACGGCGTCCGGTCCGATAATCCCAAGCGCCTGTTCCTGTCCGCGGTGTCCGTGGGATTTCCGGTAGGCCAGCGGCAAGGCCTGAAAGTCACCTATCTGAGAAGCAGGACCAAAACGGACAGAGACGCCGACACCGATTCGCTGGCGCTCGCTTTTTCACACCGGTTCTAATCGAGTATGACGTCGCCAGAAATGCCCTGGCTCTCCATCATCGCGCGCAGCGTCTTCAGCGCATCGAGTTGAATCTGGCGCACGCGTTCTCGGGTCACACCGATCTCGTTGCCGATCTGCTCGAGCGTGGCCCGACGATACCCGCGTAGACCAAAGCGTCGCTCGACCACCGCGCGTTGCTTTTCGTTGAGTTCCGAAACCCATCGATCCACAAGCCGTTCGACCTTGTCCTTCTGCGCGCGACGAGCAGGCTCGGCGCTGCGTTTCGCCTGCAGGCGGTCTACGGGACCGGCCTCGTCGTCATCGCCGCCGGCACGAATCGTAACCCGGTTGTGCAGCGACAACAGGCGCTCGACCTGTTGAATGTCCCGACCCGTGTGGTCGGCAATTTGAGCCGCAGTCGGCTCGGTGTCCTGGCTCTGCCGCAGTTTTCGCGCCGCTCGCAGGCAGGAATTGATGTCCTTGATGATATGGATCGGCAACCGAACCGTACCCGACTGGTTCATGATCGCACGCTCGATCGTCTGGCGAATCCACCAGGTCGCATAGGTCGAAAACCGGAACCCCCGCTCCGGATCAAATTTCTTGACGGCGTGAATCAGTCCCAGGTTTCCCTCCTCGATCAGGTCGAGAAGTGGCAGCCCGCGATTGATATAGCGCCTGGAAATCTTGACGACGAGGCGCAGATTACTCTCGATCATGCGCTGGCGCGCCGCCAGGTCACCGCGTTGCGCACGTCGTGCGAAGTGCTTTTCTTCGTCCGCAGTCAGTAGTGGCGAGACGCCAATCTCGCTGAGGTAGAGCCGGGTGGGATCCGTTGAATGCCCCGCGGCCTTGTTCTTATAAACCTGCCCCACAGTACCTCCTGGTTAGTGGGGAGCGGTACACTGAGGTCAGCTTGTCGACCGTGTTATCTCGCAGGCAGATATTGTCGCGGATTAACCGGCTTGCCGTTGCGCCTGATCTCGAAATGCAGCCGCGCCTTTCGTTCCGGCCCCTCCCCCATGGTCGCTATGCGCTGGCCTTTCTTTATTGATTCGCCTTCTTTGACCAGCAACGACGCGTTGTACCCGTAGGCACTGAGGTAGGTGTCGTTATGTTTAAGAATAATAAGCTGGCCATAACCGATCAGTCCACTGCCCGCATACACGACACGCCCGGAAGCCGCGGCAACTATGGCCTGGCCGGTCTTGCCATCGATCAGGATTCCGGTCCCGGTGCCCGGTTTCCCGCCGAAATTGACGCTGATTCGGCCGTTCGTGGGCCAGCCCCAGGGCGGCGGCGGCTCGGTAGGCACACTGGGTAATGGCTTTGGCTGCGGCCTGCTCGCCGAGGTCGATCGCTGCCCGACAGATCCTGACGGCGGTGACAATCGAATGACGTCGCCGGGATGGATCAGGGAGCCATCGCCGAGCTGGTTCCAGCGAGCGACCTGGGACGGGTCCAGGTTATAGCGCCAGGCAATGGAAAACAGCGTCTCGCCGCGGCGAACGATGTGGGTATCGGGCGGCGGCACGTATCGAGGGATGCCGCAGCCGGCCACGATCAGCAACACGAGAGCGATCGCGATGGCCCGCATCAGCCACGAACCGTCAGCCAGATGATGACGAGCGCCACGATCGCGACCGTAATCCATCCGATGCGTTCGACATAGGTGCGCAATGTCGTTTCTAATTTCTCGCCGCCCCAGACGAGCAGCCCGGCGACGAGAAAAAACCGCGCTCCGCGGCCGATGAGCGAACCGATGAAAAATACCGGCAGGTTGAGCGCTGCAACGCCAGCGGCGATTGTGAACACCTTGTAGGGGATCGGTGAGAACCCGGCGACGAAGATGACCCAGATACCATAGCGGCCCAGCCAGTCGCGGCTGGTCTCGTAGGCGCCCCAGTAGCGCGACTCGGCCAGCCACGGCTGGATCGACTCAAACGCGCCCCAGCCGATCGCGTATCCGGCAAGTCCCCCGATTACCGAGAAAGCGGTTGCAATGAACGCATACCGCCACGCCCTGCCGAGATCGGCGAGACACATCGGCGCCAGCATGACATCGACCGGGACAGGGAAGAACGAGGATTCCGCGAAACTCAGAACTGCAAGGTAGCGCTCCGCAAAGCGGTGCCGCGACCACTCGATGACGCGGTCATAGAGCGGGCCGAAGATCTTCACTTGCCGTGCACCAATGGCACGAAACAGACAGCGCCCAGCGATACTTCTTCGAAGTGATCGTCCCTGCGCGTGACCTGCAGGAGGTCCTGGTAGCGCGGCGGACCAACAGGAATGATCATGCGACCATTCGGCGCGAGTTGCTGCAGCAGTTTCTCGGGCAGCTCCGGAGCGGCGGCAGCAACGATGATGCCATCGTACGGAGCATACTTCGGCCAGCCTTCCCAGCCATCGCCGACGCGAAACTGGACATTGTAGATATCGATTTCACGCAATCGACGCCGGGTCTTGCGCATCAGCTCGGGCAGGCGTTCCACCGTGTAAATCTTCTTGACCAGCGGCGCGAGGACGGCTGTCTGGTAGCCACAACCCGTCCCGATCTCGAGGACCGTTTCACCTTCGAAGTTCTCGAGCAATGCCTCGGTCATGCGCGCAACCACCCAGGGCTGGCTGATCGTCTGGCCCAGCCCGATCGGCAGCGCCGTATCTTCATAGGCACGACTGGCGAGCGCCTCGTCGACGAACAGGTGCCGCGGCACATTACGAATCTGCTCGAGTACGACCTCGCTCTGAATCCCGTTGTCCTTGAGGCGCTGAACGAGGCGATCGCGCGTTCGACGCGACGTCATGCCGATTCCCTCGATATTCGGGCGCGGGCTAGTCACGTTGCAGCCACCCCTCCACCTGGGACAAGGCGTCGTGCCGTGTCAGGTCGATCTTGAGCGGTGTGATCGCCGCGGCGCCCTGCTCGAGTGCATGAAAATCGGTGCCCTCGCCCGACTCCTGGCTCTCGCCGGCCGGTCCCACCCAGTAGATCGTGCGCCCGTGAGGGTCTTCGGACCTGACGACGGGCTCCGACTTGTGGCGAAACCCGAGGCGGCACACCCGCACCCCGTTCAGTTCCTCGTAAGGCCGATCCGGGACATTGACATTGAAGATGAACTCCGAGGGCAGCGGGTCCTTTTCGAGGCGTTGCACCAGTTCCACGGCGACCCTGGCCGCCGTGTCGAAATGTGTCAGCCGGTGTCCGACCAGCGACACCGCGATCGTCGGAAATCCGAGAAAACGCCCCTCCATGGCGGCTGCCACAGTGCCCGAATAAATCACGTCGTCACCGAGGTTCGCGCCATGATTGATGCCGGACACGACGAGGTCCGGCTCTTCTTCCAGGAATCCGGTCAGTGCCAGGTGCACGCAGTCGGACGGCGTGCCATTCACCCGGTATCGGTTCTCTGCAACTTTCGACACCCGCAATGGGTCATTCAACGTCAGCGAGTTACTCGCCGCGGACCGGTTGCGATCGGGCGCGACAACGACAACGTCGGCGATTTCGGACAATGCGTCTGCAAGAACATTGATCCCTGTGGCGAGATAGCCGTCATCGTTGCTTACGAGGATTTTCATGGAGGGTGCTTTATGGATTGCGCCTCGAGGTGGCCTCACTATACTCAAAGTTTGCATTACACCATAGCCTGAGAAACTTGCTGTGAACGACGATGATTCGGACCTTTTCAGACGATCGGTGGGGGATGCCAAACCACTGTCGGCCGACGAGCGCGTGCCTGAGGCCGGGAAGAAACCGACGCCCAGGGCCAGGTTCTCGCGAGCCGACGAAGAGAAAGCCCTGCGCGAGAGCCTCGATATCGACGTCGACGAGATGGAAAGTTCGAACGCCGACAACATGCGCTTTCATCGCCCCCATGTCGGCAAGCGGACGATGCGCAAGCTCGCTCGTGGCAAGTTTGCCGTCCAGGCGGAAATCGACCTTCACGGCATGACCGTCGCCGAAGCGAGGCCCCGGCTCGCCGATTTCATTGACTATTCGGGCAAGCAGGGCCTGACCTGTGTGCGTATCGTGCACGGCAAGGGGCTTGGCTCCGGTCACCGGGGCCCCGTGCTCAAAAATGCAGTCAATCGCTGGCTGCGCAAGTGGGATTCCGTAATCGCGTTCACTTCTGCACGGCAGGTCGATGGCGGCACCGGGGCTGTCTACGTACTGCTCGATCAGTAGGCGTCCTTATTGGCAGCAGCTTCAATGACCGCTTCAGGTCATTTCCGGGTGTTGGATATTCTGGCGACTTGGTGGCTGCTCTCGGCGGCAAGGCAGACGACCTCTCGCAGGACTGCGGTTGCAAAACTCCCGCGGCCGAGATCGAACTCCAGCCACAGTTGCGCTTCATCAAACTGCCAGGTCATGTTATTCACGCGCATTCGTAACGGGCGCCGCATCTCTTTGACACCGATCGACTCGAACGCGCGCATGGTGCCGGTTGGATGGACGTCCAGGGCGGCACAGCGCTGTTGCAAAGCGGCATCCACTTCGTCGACCGGGAAAATACTGTTCGTTCCGTCGAGATTCGCCGTATCACCGGGTAGCAGGCTGTTCCAGGTTCCCTGCTCGACTCGCTCGCTCAGCTGGTTGTTGAAGTCCAGTGACCGCAGAGCCGATATACCGATACTGCGTTTGGCGCGCGGTAACTTCTTGTCGTCGAGTACGGCCTGGCCCAGTTCGATGTTGGATCCGTTCCTCCCGAATCGTTGTTCGCCGAAATAATTGGGAACGCCCGAGGCAAGGATAAGCCGTAGCCTTTCATCGACACGGCTGTCTTCAGGCCGGTCGCCCCGCAACGCGATGCGAAACGAGTTGCCATGATGAGCTCCGCGCTTGAGTTTGCGCGCATGACGTGTCGCTTCGAGAATGTCGACGCCGTCAACGTTAAGCGCTCGCCAGTCCGTGCCCTCGCCCGCGGCTCTGCGTACGCTGAACCACTGCCGTGTCACGGCATGTCGGTCTTTGAGCCCTGCGTATCCCACGTCGCGGGACGGCACGCCCGCGTGTCTGGCGAGCTGATCGGCAATCCAGGCGGTATTAGCACCGGTTTTCTCGATCCACAGCCAGTCATGTTCGCCATCTCCGCTCATCTCGATATCGAGAAGCTCGTTGACGACAAAGTCACTGGGCCGGGTCTTGATCCGGGCGCAAAACAGCGGCTGCCCGTGCGCGCGGGCCCAGTCCGGTAACGGCGTCACGGGTCGGTTAGTGCGCGGCGTCAGCGACCGGCACGACCTGGTAGAAGGTTTCGCTGGGACCGATCATGCCGAGGTCGGTCCTGGCACGCTCCTCGGCAGCCTCGAGGCTTTGCTTGAGATTGACGACCTCGGCGTCGAGGGCCTGGTTGCGCGCCTTCAGTGCGGCGTTCTGCTCACGTTGTTCGGCGACAGCGGCTCGCAGGTCACGCGTCTTGCCGAAACCGGAGTCGGAGAACCACAGCTGCACCTGCAGCGCCAGTGCGACTCCTGCGAGAATGACAAGCATCCAGCGTGTATTCACCCCGTGTTCCCCAATATTCCCCAAGCCTTACGGCGCGCTTACTGAGAACGCTCTCCTGGCGGCGTATCCGGCATCACCGCCCAGTTCCTCCTCGATGCGCAACAGCTGGTTGTACTTCGCAATTCGGTCGGACCGTGACAGCGACCCAGTCTTGATCTGTGTTGCCGCCGTCCCGACCGCGATATCGGCAATCGTGCTATCCGATGTCTCGCCCGAGCGATGCGAAATGACCGCGCTGTATCCGGACTCCACAGCCATAGTAATTGCATCAAGAGTTTCCGTTAAGGTACCGATTTGATTGGGTTTTATCAATATCGAATTGGCAATATTTTCGTCGATGCCACGTTTCAGGATCGAGGTGTTGGTGACGAACAGGTCATCGCCGACCAGCTGGACGCGATCGCCGATCGCCTCGGTCAGCTGCTTCCAGCCATCCCAGTCGCTCTCGTCCATGCCGTCCTCGATCGTAACGATGGGGTATGTGTCGGCCAGTTCCGCAAGAAATGCGCTGAAGCCCGCGGCGTCGTAGGTCTTGCCTTCGGACTCCAGGTTGTAGACGCCATCCGAGTAAAACTCGGAACTCGCGACATCGAGACCCAGCAGAATGTCATCACCGGCCTTGTAGCCCGCGCGTTCGATCGCGGTCATGATCGTGTCGAGCGCGGCGCGATTCGACGGCAGGTTTGGCGCGAAACCACCCTCGTCGCCCACGGCAGTATTCATGCCCTGCTCCTGCAACACCTTCTTCAGCGCATGAAAGATCTCGGCGCCATAGCGCAGCGCTTCGGCAAAGTTCGGTGCACCCACGGGCAAAATCATGAATTCCTGGATGTCGACACTGTTGTCGGCGTGGGCCCCGCCATTGATGATGTTCATCATGGGTACCGGCATCTCGGTCCCGTCGCCGAGATGACGAAACAGTGAGACACCCTTCGACATGGCCTCTGCGCGCGCTGTCGCGAGCGAAATTGCCAGTAATGAATTCGCGCCGAGCCGGCCTTTGTTGTCGCTTCCGTCGAGCTCGATCATGCACTGGTCGAGAGCTTCCTGGTCGGCGAATTCGTTACCGACGATTGCGTCACGCAGTTCGCCGTTAACATTGGCCACTGCTTTCTGGACGCCCTTGCCCAGATAGCGGGATTTATCGCCATCGCGCAACTCAACCGCTTCGCGCGTGCCGGTCGATGCGCCCGACGGAACGGCCGCACGCGCTTTAGTGCCGTCATCAAGCGTCACATCGGCCTCAACGGTGGGGTTGCCGCGGGAATCGAGGATCTCGCGGCCTTTGATGTCTTTAATTTTGATCATTGATCTTCCAGGTAAGGAGTTTTCTTTACGGTCTCGTCGATGGCGACGAGCGTTTCGAGAAGAGATTTCATTTGTCCGAGCGGCCACGCGTTCGGACCGTCACTCAATGCTTTTGCCGGGTCCGGATGCGTCTCCATAAACAGCCCGGCAACGCCGACAGCGGTCGCAGCACGCGACAGAACCGGCACGAACTCGCTTTGCCCGCCGGATGCCGTGCCTTTACCGCCCGGCAGCTGAACGGAATGCGTCGCGTCGAATACGACCGGGCAACCCGTGCTGCGCATGATGGCGAGACTGCGCATGTCGGAAACGAGATTGTTGTAGCCGAACATGAAGCCGCGCTCGGTAATCAGAATATTTTCGTTGCCCGTCGACTTCGCCTTGTCAACCACGTTTTGCATTTCCCAGGGCGACAGGAACTGGCCTTTCTTGATATTGACCGGCTTGCCGGCGCCGACGGCGCGCAGAATAAAGTTCGTCTGCCGGCACAGGAAGGCGGGCGTCTGCAGCACATCCACGACGCTGGCCACCTCGTCCATCGGCGTATCTTCATGAACGTCGGTCAGGACGGGCACATCGAGCTGGCGCCTTACCTCGCCGAGGATTCGCAATCCTTCTTCCATGCCCGGACCCCGAAAACTCCCGGCGGAACTGCGATTCGCTTTATCGAAAGACGACTTGTAGATAAACGAAATGCCGAGCCCGGAGCAGATCTCCTGGAGTCTGCCCGCCGTGTCCAGCGACATTTGCTCGCTCTCGACGACGCAGGTCCCGGCAATCAGGAATATCGGCTGGTCGTTGCCGGCCTGGAATCCGCAGAGCTTCATGCTTCAGCGACCCTGGGCAACTCGCCCTCATGGTGTTTTCGGACTGCAGCGATGAAGCCCTTGAACAGCGGATGCCCGTCGCGTGGATTGGAAGTGAATTCGGGGTGGAACTGGCTCGCCAGGAACCAGGGGTGGCCCGGAATCTCGACCACCTCGACGAGATCATCGACTGACAGACCCGAGAATCGCAGCCCTGCGGCCTCGAGCCTGTCACGATAGTTGTTATTGACCTCGTAACGATGGCGATGGCGTTCCTCGATCTCGGTCGATCCATACATCCTTGCGGCCAGCGAGCCCTCCTTGAGCGTTACCTGCTGCGCGCCGAGNNTCGGTGATCAGGGCGACGACGGGGTGGCTCGTGTCCCTGTTGAATTCGGTGCTCATCGCACCTTCGAAACCGGCGAGGTGGCGTGCAGCCTCGATAACAGCGACTTGCATACCGAGGCAGATGCCGAGGTAGGGAATACCGTTTTCGCGCGCGAAGCGCACGGCTTCGATCTTGCCTTCGATGCCCCGATCGCCGAAACCGCCCGGAACGACAATGCCGTCCATGTCGCGAAGGCGCTCGATGCCCTGCTCCTCCAGGTCGGTCGACTCGATGAAATGGATGTTGACCCGCGTGCGGGTATGAATGCCGCCGTGGAGGAGCGCCTCGACGAGCGAGATGTAGGAGTCCTTGAGGTCCATATACTTGCCGACCATCGCGACGTCGACCTCTGCCGTCGGATTGCGCTTGGCCTCGACGATCGCCTCCCATTCGCGGAGGTCCGCCGGAGGCAGATCCAGCCCGAGCTGCTTCGCCACGATGTCGTCGAGGCCTTGTTCATGCATCATCGCCGGGATCTTGTACAGATCGTCCGCGTCATAGGCCGAAATGACGGCTTTCGCGGGCACGTTTGTGAACAACGCAATTTTCTTGCGCTGCTCCTCGGGCAACGGATCTTCGGACCGGCAGACCAGGATATCCGGCTGAATACCGATCGAGCGCAACTCCTTGACCGAGTGCTGTGTAGGCTTGGTCTTTATCTCTGACGACGTCGGGATAAACGGCACCAGCGTCAGATGGACATAGACGACCTTATCGTGCCCCATCTCGATGCCCATCTGGCGTATCGCTTCCATAAACGGCAGCGACTCGATATCGCCGACCGTACCGCCGATTTCGACGAGGCAGACGTCGGCATCGCCAGCGCCTTTTCGAATACTTTCCTTGATCTCGTCAGTGATATGCGGGATGACCTGCACCGTCGCGCCGAGATAGTCGCCACGTCGCTCCTTGGCGATCACGCTTTCGTAGATCCGGCCGGTCGTGTAATTGCTGTGGCGCCCGCCTCTGGCCGTGCGAACGAAACGCTCGTAGTGTCCGAGATCAAGGTCTGTCTCGGTACCGTCATGGGTGACAAATACCTCGCCGTGCTGGAACGGACTCATCGTCCCGGGATCCACGTTGATGTAAGGATCCAGCTTGATCATGCTGATCTTGAGCCCGCGCGCCTCGAGGATCGCGCCCAGGCAGGCCGAAGTAATGCCCTTGCCTAACGAGGAAACTACGCCGCCGGTAATAAAAACGTACGATGTCATGGACTCGCCTGTGTTCGGCGGAAACAACAAAGGGCTGGATCAGAAGCACCTCGAATAAGGTTCAGTGCTCTTCTCCAACCCTTGGAAATACGCGCCGTCGTTGGATGAAAGACGGTATTAGACGTTAACAGAACGTTTCCCCGGAGACAATGAATTCCTAGTGCAATGGCGGCCTGTTGACCCAGCGCACGGCCGTGCCGGGCTCGCTCTTGGCGGCATCGGCGATCCACAGGTCGGCGACAGCCACGAGTTCGCCTGCCGAGTACACCAGTGGCAGCCGCTCACGCATCCATGGAACGATGCCCTCTTCTTGAAGTAATTTCTTGAGTTTCTTGGTATGTGTTTGATCAGCAAGCTTAATTTTCTCGCCGCCTTCTCGAAACCGGACACGGAGCCCCGCTGCCACCACGGTATCGGACAGTCCGGTGCTGGCGCCCGACTCGAGCGCAAGTTCGCCGCAACCGGGACCAAGGTCTACCCGGCCACCCTCAAACATCCGCTCAGTCGCAGGCGGTTCAGCGGGACCGGCCTGGAGTAAGTAGACGGAGTCACGATACCGTCGCACCTGCACACCGGACCACTCGACCAGCGGTTGCGCATCTTCACGGGCCGGAATCAGATCATCGACGATGCTGTGCAGAACCGATGCCGGCGGTGACGGCAGCCCGAGCTCACGGACAATGTAGCGGATCAGGTTGCGTTGCCGCTCCGGCGGCAGCTGGCGCAACAGTGGCAGCGACAATGCGTCGGGCCTGTCGCCCAGGGTATGCCAATCCGCCTCGGCCAGCTGGTCGAGAAGCGTCGCCGCCTCGCCGGCCAATTGTGCGCTCAATCGCAATCGACTGCTGGCCTCGGGCCAGCGCGCCTCGATGACAGGAATGACTTCATGGCGCAGGTAGTTGCGATCGTAGCTGCGGTCTTCGTTCGACGGGTCGTCAATCCAGGCCAATTCGTGCTTCGTCGCATACTCAAGCAGTTCACGTCGCGAGTACGGCAGTAACGGCCTGACGAGCCATCCCGCCGCAAAAGGCTGCACCTCGCCGATGCCAGCAAGGCCGGCCGGCCCGCTGCCGCGCATCAGGTTCAGCAGCAGCGTCTCCGCCTGGTCGTCCTTGTGATGCGCGGAGATCAGCCAGTCTCCAGCCTCGACAAGCCGCCGCAGCGCATCGTATCTCGCGGTGCGCGCCGCGGCCTCTGGCCCCAGTCCGGATTCGCGATCGACCTTCACGCGAAGAGAGACGAACTCGATGTTCCAATCGTGCACGACACGCTCGCAGTGCTCGCTCCACTCGCGCGATTTTTTATGCAGACCATGGTCGACATGCACGGCCAGGATCTTTGCGTCGAGCGCATCGGCACGCGTCGCCAGCGCGTGCAACAACACTGTCGAATCGAGGCCACCGCTGAACGCGATAACGATGCGTGTCGGGGAACCGGCCAGTTGCGCAAGCCCGGCAAGCTCCCGGAGCAGGCTCTTGCGACTGAATTTCACGCTTCCTTGAACTGACCGAAGCTGGCGAGCCGACGTTGCCGGTTCTCTAGCAGCTGGTCGACCGACAACTGGTCGAGTTCCTCCAGGTTGTTGATGATCGCATTGCGAATCACCTCGGCTGCTTCCTTCGGAGCGCGGTGTGCGCCCCCAAGAGGCTCTGCAAGCACTTCGTCAACAAGACCGAACTCGTTGAGGCTATCGGCGGTAATGCGCATCGCCTCTGCCGCATCCTCTGCCTTTTCGGCGCTTTTCCAGAGAATCGACGCGCAGCCTTCCGGGGAAATTACCGAGTAAATTGCGTACTGCATCATCAGCAGCCGATCGCCAACACCGATCGCCAACGCACCGCCGGAACCGCCTTCACCAATAACGACGCAGATGATCGGCGTCTTGAGTCCCGCCATCAGGTACAAGCTGTAGGCGATCGCCTCGCTTTGCCCTCGCTCTTCCGCCCCGACTCCCGGATACGCTCCGGGCGTATCGATCAGGGTTACGATCGGCAGCGAGTACCGCTCGGCCAGTCGCATCAGCCGCTGGGCCTTGCGATAGCCCTCGGGTTTCGGCATGCCGTAATTACGACGCACGCGTTCTTTCGTATCGCGGCCTTTCTGGTGGCCTATGAACATCACCGGGCGCCCGTCAATACGTCCGATACCGCCGATGATGGCCGGGTCATCGGCATACATACGATCGCCATGCAGTTCCTGGAAATCGGGCGCGATCAGTTCGAGGTAATCCTGCGTATAGGGGCGCATCGGATGGCGCGCGACCTGCGCAACCTGCCACGCGCTGAGCTTCGCGAAGATGCTCTTCGTCAGAGCTTCGCTCTTGCTACGGAGTCGCGCAACCTCCTCGTTGATGTTGATTTCGGAGTCATCACCGACGAAACGCAGTTCCTCGATTTTAGCTTCGAGTTCCGCGATAGGTTGTTCAAAATCAAGGAATTTCAGGTCCATGACAAGCCGCTGTCCGTGCCCGGAAGAGAAACCTTACCTGATTTCTCGGCCGGGTGCGTACAGCATTCGGACATTTTTGCTGCCAAGCAGCTCACTCAACTTGTCCCGCAATTCACGGCTCGGCCGAACCGTCCATTCGGGCCCCAGTTTGAGCTGCGCAGATGCCGAATCGCCGATGTACTGCACCGATATGTCGCAGTTGCCCTTTCGGTAAGGCAGCAAAACGTCGTGCAGCTTGACCAACAGTGCCTCACCCTGCCCGTACGGCCTCAGGTTCAGCACAATGCCTTTGGCACGGGCTTCGATCACGCGATCGATATGGCTCACCTGCTTGGCAGTCACTGTCCAGTTCGACAGGAAGTCATCGTAGCGGAGGCCGCCGCTCACGACGACCACCTCGTCCTTGACGAGCAAATGTCGAAACTCCTGGAACGCTTCACTGAACAGGCTCATCTCCATTCTGCCGGTGTCATCGTCGAGAACGACGCTGACACGATTGCCGCGTTTGCGAATGTCGGCAACCAGTCCGGCAACCGTGACCTCCCTCTGCGCCTGCGCATAGCTGTTTTCTCCGCGCGTGGACTGTGGCGGCGGCTCCGACAGGATATCCGCCAGTTTGCCGTCAACGAACGCCATCGCATCTGCGCGCACCGCGTTAAAAGGATGCCCGGTCAGGTAAAGTCCGAGCGCTTCCTTCTCATAACGCAGGAACTCCTGTTCCGGCCACTCGGGTCGGTTGATCACCTTTGGTGACTCCACCGGCGCGGCGACCGGCCCGAGCCCGAACATGTCATTTTGTCCCGCCGCTGCCGCACGGGCGACCTGATCCGCGCTGGCCACCGCCTGGGGTACCTGCCCGATCAACGCGCGGCGCGTCAATCCGAAGTCGCCCATTGCGCCTGCCTTGATCATGGCTTCGATCGCCCGCCGGTTTATCTTGTCGTGTTCAACGCGACGACAGAATTCGGACAGGTCAGAATACGGCCCATTGGCTTGTCGTTCCACGATAATGGCGTCGACGACCGAACGACCCACTCCCTTGATTGCGCCCAATCCATAAAGAATCGTGCTCTCGTCAGCAACCGAGAACGCATAGGCCGAGCCGTTGACGTTCGGTGGAATGATTCGCAGCCCTTGCTTGCGACAGTCGTCCTTCAGCGTGACCAGTCGATCGGTATTGTCGAGGTCCGCCGTCATTACCGCTGCCATAAAGGCCGCAGGGTAATGCGCTTTCAAATAAGCCGTCTGGTACGCGAGCACGGCGTAAGCCGCCGAGTGAGACTTGTTGAAGCCGTAGCCTGCGAACTTCTCCATGAGATCGAAGATGCGGGTCGCCGTGCGCTCTGCAACTCCTCTCTCTGTCGCACCGCCCACGAAAATTTCTCGCTGCGTGGCCATTTCCTCGGGCTTTTTCTTGCCCATGGCGCGGCGCAGAAGGTCAGCGCCACCGAGCGTGTAGCCTGCGAGTACCTGGGCAATCTGCATCACCTGCTCCTGGTACAGGATGACGCCATAGGTTTCTTCGAGCAGGGGCTTCAGGTCCGGGTGCAGGTAGTCGATATCATCCTTGTTGACGGCATGCCGGTGCGCAATGAAGTCATCGACCATGCCGGACTGCAGCGGACCCGGCCGGAACAGCGCGACGAGCGCCACGAGGTCGTCGAACCGGTCGGGACGCATGCGTTTTATCAGGTCGCGCATACCGCTCGACTCCAGCTGGAACACGGCGGCGGTCGCAGTGCTGCGCAGCAACTCGAATGTCTTCGGGTCACGGTCGGGAATACTGCTGATATCGAAGCCGGCACCGGGCTGCGACTCGTTCACGATTTTCCCGGCCCAGTCGATGATCGTCAGCGTTTTGAGCCCCAGGAAATCGAACTTGACGAGCCCGATTGCCTCGACGTCGTCCTTATCCAGCTGCGTGATGATCTGCGTGCCGCCATCTTCGCAATACAGGGGCGTGAAGTTCGTCAGCGCGGTTGGTGCGATAACAACGCCGCCGGCATGCTTGCCCGCATTGCGCGCCAGTCCCTCGAGCGACTTTGCGAGGTCGATGATCGCGGCCACCTCCTCGTCGTCCCTGTACATCGCCGACAGCTCGTCCGACTGATCCAGGGCCTTGTCGAGGGTCATTCCGATCTCGAACGGCACTTGCTTCGCGATACGATCGACGAATCCGTATGGGTGCCCGAGCACGCGTCCGGTGTCCCGAATCACGGCCCTGGCCGCCATCGTGCCAAATGTGATGATTTGCGCAACGCGGTCGCGGCCATAGCGCTCTGCGACATAGTCGATAACGTTGTCACGGCCTTCCATGCAGAAGTCGATATCGAAGTCCGGCATCGACACGCGCTCGGGATTCAGGAAGCGCTCGAAAAGCAAATCGTGCTCGAGAGGGTCGAGGTCGGTGATGCCGAGCACCCAGGCGACGAGCGAACCCGCGCCCGAGCCCCTGCCCGGACCGACCGGAATATTATTGTCGCGCGCCCACCGGATGAAATCGGCAACGATCAGGAAGTAACCCGGAAAGCCCATGCCGCTGATCACATCGAGTTCGGTCCTCAGGCGTTCGAAGTACGGTGCGCTGAACGCGGCCCTTTCTTTGTCCGCCAATTCCCGGGTCTTGAAAATACGCTGCAGCTGCCGCTCGAGCCCTGCACGCGCCTGCTCCTCGAGATACGCCGCTTCCGTCTGCCCGTCAGGCACCGGGAACGCGGGCAACACGCTCTCGCCGAGCGTCAGTTCGAGTGTGCAACGGCGCGCGATCTCTGTGGCGTTTTCGAGCGCGGCGGGAATGTCGGCAAAAAGCTCGGCCATTTCCTCGGACGAACGCAGGTACTGTTCCTTGCTGTAGTGGTTCGGCCGATCGGGATCCGCGAGCGTGCGACCCTCGTGGATGCACACCCTGGCTTCATGAGCGTTGTAGTCGTCGCGGGCCAGAAACCGGACGTCGTTAGTCGCCACAACCGGGGTCCGCGTATCGCTCGCGAGCGTCAGGGACGCCTGCACACAGTCTTCCTCACCCGACCGTCCGGTTCGGACGAGTTCAAGGTAATAGCGATCGCCAAAAAGCTGCAGCCAGCTATCCAACAGGGTCTGCGCGAGATCATAGTGGCCGTTGTGCAACGCATGGCCGACGTCACCGTGCAGCCCCCCGGAGAGCGCAATCAGGTTTTCGCAGCTGCTCGACGTCAGCCATTCCCTTTGTACCAGAGGCACGCCCCTCCTCTGGCCTTCAAGATACGCCCGGGTCAGCAGCCGCGAGAGATTTCTGTACCCGGTTTCCCCCTGGCAGAGTAGTACGAGATGCCAGGGTCGGGATTCGTCATCCTCGTTGGCAACCCTGATATCCGCGCCTATGATCGGTTTGATACCCGCGGCGACAGCGGCACGGTAGAACTTGACCATGCCGAACAGGTTGTTGAGATCCGTCAGAGCTATCGCGGCCATACCATCGTCGGCTGCGCGCTGCATCAATTGCGAAATCCGCACTGTGCTGTCGACGAGCGAATACTCCGTGTGCAGGTGGAGGTGCACGAATGGCGCAGTACTCATCCGGCCATCCTCACCGGCGCAAAGCTGCGCCGATGCTGCTCGCACGGCCCGAATTCGCGTAAACGGGCTCGATGAATTTCGGTGCCATAGCCTTTGTGACGCCCGAATTCGTAACCCGGGTAAAGAGTGTCCAGGCGCTCCATGATGTTATCGCGGGTCGTCTTGGCGATGATCGACGCGGCGCTGATGGCCGGCACTAACCCATCACCGCCGACGACAGCCTCGCCGTCGAGCTGCCGATCGTGAAATCGCAGGTCGGGCAGTCGGTTGCCATCGACCTGTACACCGTGCGGCAAAACTGCGAGGCCAAGGATTGCCCTGCGCATGGCCAGCATTGTTGCCGCGAGGATGTTCATCGCGTCAATCTCGGCCGCATCTGACCAGGCAACGGACCAGGACAGCGCCCGTTCGCGAATTTCCGCGGCCAGTTCCGTTCTTAGGCTTGGCGCAAGCTTCTTCGAATCATCGAGTCCCTGATAGCGGCGCCCCGGATGCAGGATGACCGCCGCCGCCACAACGGGTCCGGCCAGCGGTCCCCGACCAGCCTCATCAATGCCCGCGATGAGGCCCTGCAACTGGAAAAGTCGTGCTTGTTGCATCGAATGTCGTCTTGCCCGCTATTTTGCGAGGTTAATAACGGCCTCGGCCGCGCAGTCGTCCGCGCCGAGTGCCAGGTCCTTGCGAAGTTTAGCAAATCGCTGCCTGATCGCTTCGGACCTTTCGGGGTCATCGAGAAAATTCCAAACGGCCTGCGCCAGGGAACCGGCCTTGAAATCCTCCTGCATGAACTCCGGGATCAATTCCTCGCCCACGACAATATTCGGAAGCGTATAAAACTCGTTCTTGACACCCATCATCCTGGCAATCATGGCCGTAGTGCCGGAGACGGCATAGCCCGCCACGGTAGGCTTACCGATCAGCGCGGACTCCAGCGCGGCAGTCCCGGACGCCAGCATGACGACGTCGGCGGCCGACATTGCCTCGATCGAGTCGCCCTGGATAATTCGAAAGCGATCAGCAATAGCAGTATCGGCGAGCTGCGCTTCGATCAAAGGTCGGAGCTTGGGACTTGCCACCGGCGTGACAAACCGCAAGTTGTCCTTCTGCCCGGCAAGCATCACGGCCGCCTTCAGAAGCACAGGACCAATACGCTTCACTTCTGACACGCGGCTGCCAGGCAAGACAGCGACGACCTGTCCTTCGCCGAGATCGAGCAGTTCCCTGACCGATTCGATATCGATATCGGCTGGCAGGCTGGTCGCTTTCGGGTGCCCCACAAATACTGCGTCGATACCGTTCTCGTCGTAGATTCTTTTTTCGAAAGGCAGTATGCAGAGCACCCTGTCGGCGGCTTTGCCGACCGTCTTGATGCGACCGGAGCGCCAGGCCCAGATCGACGGACTGACGTAATGTGCGGTCCGGATACCGGACTGGCGCAAGCGCTTTTCGAGCCCCAGGTTGAAATCGGGAGCATCGATGCCGACGAAAACGTCGGGCGGCGATGCCCGCCAGCGCCGCGTGAGCGACCGGCGCAATTTGAGCAGTCGCGGAAGGTGCACAAATGGTTCGACCAATCCAAATACGGCGAGCTCCGCGGCGTCCGCCCAGGCATCGCAACCCGCCTCGGTCATAGCCGGGCCTGCGACACCCTCGAAACTGGCTTCCGGTATGCGCTCGCGGATCGCGCGGATCAGACCTGCGCCGAGCAAATCACCGGAAGCTTCGCCAGCGACCAAACCGACTTTCATGGCATCGCTCGGCTAGCGAGACAATCCACGTTCGGAAGACCGCAGTGAATCCTGGAAGACCTGAAGCTCAGGCTGACTCGGCAGGCGTGTGGCAATTTCATCCATCGCTTCCGACAGTTTTAAACCTTTCCGATAAACGAGCCGGTAGGCGTCCTTGATATTGCGAATCTGCTCTGCGCTGAAGCCACGCCGTTTCAGCCCTTCGCTGTTGATCCCGCGCGGCACTGCCGGCGTGCCGAATACGGTCGTGTAAGCAGGAACGTCCCGATTGACGGCGGCATACATTCCGACAAACGCATGCGCGCCAATGTGACAGAACTGATGCGCCCCCGAGAAACCACCGAAAATCGCCCAGTCACCAACATGGACATGCCCCGCCAGCGTCGCATTATTGGCCATAATCGTCTTGTCGCCGAGGACGCAGTCGTGCGCGATATGTACGTAGGCCATTATCCAGTTGTCATTACCGATGATCGTCTCGCCCTTGTCCTGAGTCGTGCCGCGGCTGATCGTGCAAAATTCGCGAATCGTGTTGCGATCGCCTATGTGCAGCCTGGTTGGCTCTCCGGCGTATTTCTTGTCCTGCGGGTCATCACCGACCGATGCGAACTGGTAGATGTGATTGTCCTTGCCGATGATCGTCGGGCCGTTGATCACGACATGACTCTCGATGCGCGTACCGCTTCCGACTTCAACATTGTCACCAATTATCGAGTACGCCCCAATTTCAACATCATCGGCGATTTGCGCCGAATCTGACACAATGGCTGTAGGGTGAATCACACGTTGTCTCCGCCGGGTGCACACACGATAGTTGCTGTCGCGGCGAGCTGCCCGTCGACGCTTGCTTCGCCGCTGTACCACCACATTCCGCGTTTGACCTTGTCCGCGGTAACCCGAATCAGGAGCCGATCTCCAGGAACGACCGGGCGCCTGAACCGCGCGTCTTCGACTCGCGCCAGCATATAAAGCGGTTTTGGCTCGAGAGCCGGGTGGCTCAGGTGTGACAACACGCCTCCGGCCTGAGCGATTGCCTCGACAATCAATACGCCGGGCAGAATGGGCATGCCCGGAAAATGGCCTGCAAAATGCGGCTCGTCAGCAGAAACATTCTTGACTGCCGTGACGCTCTGATGAGCCGTGAACTCGAGCACCTCGTCGATCATGAGGAAAGGGTCACGATGCGGCAGGAGTTTTTTGATTCCCTCGACGTCAAGCGGAAGGGCAATCGCAGTCATTTACTCTTTTTCTCCAGCTCGCTGACACGATTCTGCAGTTTATCGAGGCGCCGCAGCGATGCAACACGCCGGTTCCAGGTGCGAGCTTCTTCGGCGGGTAACATGGCCGCGTACGCGCCGGGCCTGGTGATGTTCTTCGTGGCGACCGCCTTACCCAGCAGGACGACATCATCGCAGATTTCGATATGGCCGACGGTCCCGGAATGACCTGCAAACATGCAACGCTTGCCGATCCTGGTACTTCCGGAAATGCCGACACCGGCAGCCATCGCGGTATGTTCGCCAACATGCACGTTGTGGGCAATCTGGACCAGGTTGTCGATTCGCACGCCATCGCAGATGACTGTGTCATCAATCGCGCCGCAATCGACCGTCGTGCAGGCACCGATCTCGACATCACTGCCAATGCGCACACCGCCGAGTTGGGGAACCTTAAGCCACCCCTCGGATGTCATGGCATTACCGAAACCGTCGGATCCGATCACGCAACCCGGATGGAATATGCAGCGGTCGCCCGTCGTAACGCTTCGAACCAATGTTGCATTGGCGAGCACCCGGCAATCATTGCCCACCGTGCAGTCCGTGCCCACGACTACACCAGGTCCGATATACGAGTTCTCACCAATCGTCACGCCGTCCTCGATGACCGCATGGGCCGCAACGTGCGCAGACGGCGCTACGGTTGCAGATGCTGCAACGACAGCAGATTCATGAATTCCGGGCGCATAGATTGGCGCCGGGCAGATGGCGGATGCCATGCGCGCATACATCGCGTAGGGATTATCACTAACCAGTACCGGGCACGGTGCGCCGGACGCGTCGTCAGGTTGCAATACGACGGCAGCCGCCTTCGTCGAAGGCAGCTGCTCTTTGAAAGCGTCGCTGGCGAGGAAACTCAGCGCATCCGATCCGGCGGATCCAAGCGTACCGACCGTCGTGATCGAGACATCCGGATCACCGATTAGCTCGCATCCGAACCGTTCCGCGAGTTCTCCAAGGCTGACCGGCACTGGAGGCGCGATTTACGGGGCGGCGTTTAACGCCTGGAAATTGGCTTCGACGGCTCGCAGCACCTGCTCGGTGATATTGACAGCGCCACTCGCGTAAAGAACGCCATCGCCGACAAGCAGATCGTAGCCTTCCTGGGCGGCGTAAGCCTGGATCTCCTGCAGCAGCGAGACTTGCAGGTTGCTCATTTCTTCGTTTTGACGAAGATTCAGATCTTCCTGGAACTCGTTCTGAAGACGCGTAACCTCACGCTGCAGGTCGCGGAGTTCCTTCTCCATGTTGCGGCGCTCGGTTTCACCCATCACAGCCGCATCCTTTTGAAACTTCGTTCCAAGTTCTTCGTACTCTTTCTGCCTGGCAAGGATTTCACGCTGACGTGGAGCAAACTCTTCCTGCAATGCATCCATGGCGGCTTGTGTCTGCGGCGCCCGTTGCATCAGCGCCGGGATATTCACAACGCCGATCTTCACTTCCTGGGCGCTGGCCGGTAATGCAATGGCTGCAAGAAGCGCAACGACAACGAAAAGTTTATAAACCTGTTGCTTCAAGAAACTCATAAAAAACTCAACTTTTAAAACGCTTGACCAATGGAGAACTGGAATCGTTCGATCTGATCTCCGTAATACCTGTCATTCCCTCTGTACTCATTCAGTGGGAATGCATAACTAAACCGGAACAATCCGAGCGGCGCCAGCCACTGTACGCCAACGCCGACCGACGCACGTAGTTCGTCGACGCTGGGCTTGTACTCAACAGGCGAACCGAGTTTGTCGGTAAACTCCACCTCGCCCGTGTTGAACACGTTGCCGATATCGTAAAAGATGCTCGCGCGTGCCTGGCTGGCCCATTTTTCCGGCAGCGGGATTATAAGCTCTAGCTGGCTCGCAACCAACATATTGCCGCCATAAGGATTGCCGAAACTGTCCCGCGGGCCGAGGTAGGACTCCTTGAATCCACGTACCGAAGACGGGCCGCCGCCATAGAACTGCTTGTACGGCGGCGCGGCGGTAGTATCGCCCATCGCCTTGGAGATACCGAGCTCGGCGTTGATGCGACCGACCCACTGCCCCCAGATCGGAATGTACTTCGTCAAATTGTAGCGCGCCTGGTAGTACTCGACGTCGCTACCCGGTACGGCCATCGACAATACCAGCTGCTGGCGCGTTCCGCGATTTGCAAAAAGTGCGCGGTTGCGGCTGTCGTAAGTCCATCCTGTGATCAGCTCGATCGTATCAAACTTGGTACCGAAGAACTGGAACCCGGTGCCGGTGTCTTCGACAAACGTGTTGCCGTTATTGAGTACCCAATCCTGCGCCTGCTGAGTACTCGATTGGGACGCAAGCAACTCGGCGCGCTGATATGACAGGCCGAATGACAAGCGCTGGAATTCGGTGATCGGATACCCGTAGTCGACCGTCAGACCGCCGCTCGTCGTCGAAAAGTCGGACGATGCAGACGTGAACTGGGTGATGTCGCGGTAATTGAGACTGATTGTCCGTGAAACGCCGTCCATGGTTCGGTACGGGTCCGTGTGCGACAGGCTGTAGAACTTCTGGTAGCGCCCGGACATTGCCTCGAGAGCCACCCGATTGCCGGTACCGAGAAAATTGGTGTGAACGATGCTGCCATTCAGCATCAGCTTCTGTGATTCCGAGTAACCGATGCCGCCGCTGAACTGGCCCGGCATGCGGTAGGTCAGATCGAAGTCGACATCGACCATATCGGGCACACCAGGCACCGGTGTGGTGTTGACTTCGACATTTTCGATATACGGCAGCCGCTGCAGGAGCACTTTGGACCGATCGACCAGGGCGTTGGAAAGGTAGGCGCTCTCCATCTGCCGCATCTCCCGGCGCAGCACTTCGTCATCGACTTCGCTGACGCCGTTGAAATTGATTCGCCTCACATAAACGCGGCTCTTCGGATTGATGTAAAACGTGATCGCCGCTTCCTTTGTTTCGTGATCCAGCTCCGGGACAGGCTCAATTTCGGCGTTCGCATAACCCTGTTCGCCCAATCGGAACGACATGAACTCCGCGGACCGCGCCAGCAGGGTCTGGTTGAAGATCGATCCCGGCTGTGCCAGCACCATTGCACGCAGCAACTCTTCCGACACCACCATTTCACCGACAAGCTTGATATCCGAGATCGTGTACAGGTCACCCTCGTGAATACCGATCGTCACGAAGATGTCTTTTTTGTTCGGCGAAATTGCGACCTGGGTCGATTCGACCCGAAAATCGGCATAGCCCTTGTCCATATAGAACGACCGCAATGTCTCGAGATCGCCTTCGAGGGCTTCCTTCGAATAGCGGTCGTCCTGCCGAATCCAGGACAGCCAGTTCGCTGTGTCGAGTTCGAAATCTGACCGGATTTCGTCATCGGGAAACGAGTCGTTGCCGACCAGGTTAACCTGCCGAATCTTGGCGCGGTCGCCCTCTTTTACATCGATGTTGATCCGCACCGTGTTATTCGGCGTATCGACGACCGACGTGTCGATGGCAACACCGTACTTGCCACGATCGTAATACTGCTCTCGCATGAAGCTGGCGACGTCTTCGAGGACCGAGCGGTCGAATGTCTTGCCGCGGGCAAGCCCGACGTTGCGCAACGACTCCATCAGGTCTTCGGTCTTGATATCTTTATTGCCCTCGATTTCGAAGCTCTCGATCGAGGGCCGCTCCTGGACAACGACGATCAGCGTCTCGCCATCGCGACGAATCTCGATATCGTCGAACAAGCCCTGGCCGTAAAGCGCGCGAATCGCTTCCTGGATGCGAATCTTGTCAACCCGATCGCCGATATTAATCGGCAAATAGTTGAAAACCGTGCCTTCGGAAATACGCTGCAATCCTTCGACGCGCATGTCACGAACGACGAAATCGGACTGCGCCACTGCAGACAACGGCAGCAGCAGGCACAGGATTGCGACGCGCAGTCGCCTTGCCATGATGTTGCTAGTCCTGATCAACCGAAAATTCTCGCGATGTCATTATAAAAAGCGAAGCTCATCAATAATATCAGTGCGAGTATGCCGAATTGCTGCCCGATAATCTGCGCGCGTTCAGAGAGTGGACTGCCTTTTAGTCCCTCTATCGTCTGGTAAACGATCTGCCCGCCATCCAGCACGGGCACGGGCAACAGATTCAGCACGCCGAGGCTGATACTGATCATTGCGAGGAAACCGAGAAAGTAGCGCATTCCGCGCTGCGCCGAGTCGCCGGCGAACTGGGCGATGTTTATCGGCCCACTGATGTTCTTGACCGACACATCTCCCGTAACCATTCTGCCCAGCATGCGCACCGTGAACATCGTTTGCGACCACGTATCCCGTATTGCGTTCGGAATAGCCTCGACAGGACCCAGCTCGTCGAACAGCGCACTGACACCGAGATAGCCGGCTGTTCGTCCGTCGACTTCCCGTGTGCCCAGCACGACGTCAAAGTGCTCCAGGCGCCTGTCTCGCACGACGCCAATCCTGACCCGCTCGTCAGGCCGGCCGACGACTGCGTCGACGAGGTCCGTGAAGCCGAGGATCGGTTCGCCATCGACAGAGACGATTCGATCGCCCAAGCGCATGCCGGCCCGGGCCGCGGCTTCGTTTTCGGTGGGCTCACCAAGAATGACGGGCGGACTGCCGGGGTTGAAGCCGATGCCCTCGAATAGCAGTCCCGGCTCCGTTAACCGGGCAGAATCCTCGCCAACGCGAATCACGGTCCGCCGTTGCCGACCGTCGCGATTTTCGAGAGTCATCGGGATATGACCCGATTCGACCATGTTGTCGAACATCGCCATAAGCGCCTGTTGCCAGTCCCCGGTCTCGGTGTCGCCAACGGCGATGATCTGGTCGCCGGTCTCGAGCCCGGCCTCCGCCGCATAGGAATCCGGGGTCACTTCGCCGATCGCCGGTCGCAACGCCGGCACGCCGTCCATGGACAGCAACCAGTACGCGACGACGGCAAAAAGAAAATTGAAAAGCGGGCCAGCGAGCAAAACAGCAATGCGCGCAGAGACGGGTCGGTGGTTGAACGCGCGTCCCTCGTCTTCGGGCGCGACGGGCCCCTCGCGCCCATCGAGAAAACGAACATAGCCGCCGAGCGGTATCGCGGATACACAGTACTCGGTCTTGTCAGCGCCGCGCACCCATGTCCAGATAGGCTTGCCGAATCCCACGGAGAATCGCAGGACTTTCATGCCGGCCCAGCGACCGACAATGTAATGACCGTATTCGTGGATCGCGACGAGAACGCTGATCGCAACGATGAACGCGAGCAAACTGGTCAAAAAGTCACCCATGGCTAGCTATTCCTGTGAAATCGTGGCGCTCAGCATAATGTTGACTGAGGCCGCCGGCCGCAGTTCCCGGCAGTTTGCCGCTGTATGAATGAATGCACACTGAACGGCACATCAGGCCAGTCCCACCCAGCCCAGACCCAGCGCGAACAGTGGGGCTGCGGCCGAAACGCTGTCTATGCGATCGAGCACACCGCCGTGGCCCGGGAAAAGGTTGCCGCTGTCCTTGATACCTATGGTGCGCTTGAACATGCTGACCGTCAGATCTCCAACAACCGACAGGCTGGCAACCGCCAGGCAGAACGGGATAAAAACCGCGAGATCGGTCTCCGCCCAGGTCGTTCTCAGCAAGGTCAGTAGCACTACCGCTACGAGACCGCCGATTACTCCTTCCCAGGTCTTGGCAGGACTGATGTCCGGGGCCAGTTTGACGCGCCCGATCGCCTTGCCCGTGAAGAATGCGCCCGTATCCGCGACCCAGACTATAAGAAGTGCGAAAAGCAGCAGCTCGGGCGTCGCCTGGTACAGAATTACGAGCGCAAGATACAGCGGCACGAGAACGAGCGCGCCAGACACCCAGCGGACGGCAAGTGGTATCGGAGTCGGAAAAAAGAAGGTCCAGACCAGGGCGGAAAGCCACCAGACAAGTGCGATAACGAACACGAGCGATGCGTCGATATCGAGCAGCGTTACGGCCGCGATCAATGCCGCAATGATCGCGACGTAACCGAATCGCAGCATATTGCCCGGGACGCCGAGGAAGGCTGACCATTCCCAGGCACCGGCGAGCATGACAGCAATAATCGCGGCGAGAGCAACTTCGCCGGGCAGGTAGAACAGCACCGCCAGAAGGGCAAGCAGCGCGACGACTGCTGTGATGACGCGTTGCTTCATCGACTGACTGCCTCAACCTGTTCACCCGTATGGCCATATCTGCGCTGTCGTGCAGCATAAAAAGCCAGAGCCTCGTCAAAATCCCGGTCGCCAAAGTCCGGCCACAGCGTGTTGCAAAAGTACAGCTCCGCATAGGCCAGGTTCCACAACAGGAAGTTGCTGATCCGCTGCTCTCCGCCGGTGCGGATCAGAAGGTCCGGATCCGGGATGTCGCCAAGCTGCAGCTCCCCAGCAATCGCCTGCTCGTCCACATCGTCGGCATCGATGTCGCCGGACACTGCTTTTGCTACCAGGGAACGTGCCGCCTGCACAATGTCCCAACGGCCGCCGTAGGCAACCGCAACAATCAGATGCAGGCCCGTGTTTCCGATTGTGCGCTGCTCGGCAGCCTCGATTTTGTCGACCAGGCTTTTCTGCAGCTGCCCGCGCGCACCGACAAATTCGAGCTTTACATTATTACGATGCAGGTCATCGACTTCTCGTTGCAGGGCCTCGAGAAAAAGTCCCATCAGCTTGCTGACCTCATCGCGCGGTCGCGACCAGTTCTCGCTGCTGAACGCAAACAACGTCAGGTACCGGATACCCCGCTCCGCCGCCAGCTCCACTGCTCTTCTGACTGACCCGACGCCGGACCGATGCCCCGCATGTCGCGGCAGACCGCGATTGCGGGCCCAGCGTCCGTTACCGTCCATAATGACGGCTACGTGAGTCGGTATTTTCGGGCTTTGAGCCATCGCAAAAACAAGGAACGTGGCCTTGCCTAGATCTCCATCAGCTCGCTCTCCTTGTCAGCGAGCAATTTATCGATCTGCGCAATGTACTTGTCGGTGATGGTCTGTATCTCGTCTTCGGCCCGGTGCTCGTCGTCCTCACCGATCATCTTTTCCTTGAGCAGGTCCTTGATGTCATGTATCGCATCGCGACGAATATTGCGAACCGCGATGCGGCCGCCTTCGGCTTCGCTGCGGACGACGCGAATCATGTCCTTGCGACGCTCCTCGGTCAAAGGCGGCAAAGGCACACGAATAACCGTACCGGCGGACGCAGGGTTGAGACCGAGGTCCGAACCCATGATCGCCTTCTCGATGACGGGCACCATTTCCTTCTCCCAGGGTGTCACTGTCAGCGTTCGCGGATCCTCGACGTTGACATTCGAAACCTGGTTCAGCGGCACCTGTGAGCCGTAATATTCGACCGTGATGTGGTCGAGCAGGCTCGTGTGCGCGCGGCCCGTGCGAATCTTGGTCAGTTCCTGCTTTAGCGACGCGACGCTCTTGCTCATGCGTTCGCCAGCATCTTTCTTGATGTCGTCTATCACGTTCCAGTCCCTCTCTGTAATCAGGCGGTAACCAGCGTACCGACGTTGTCACCCGACATTGCCTGCACCAGCGCGTTCGCCCGCGTGAGGTCAAAGACGCGCAACGGCAATCCGTTGTCGCGGCACATGACGACAGCTGTTGCATCCATGACCATCAGCTTGTCCGCCAGAACCTTGTCGAACGAGACCGTATCGAAACGTTTTGCGTCGGGGTTTTTTACCGGGTCGGCGTCGTAGACACCATCCACCTTGGTGGCCTTCAAAAGAATATCTGCCCCGATCTCGATCGCCCGCAGGCTGGCCGCTGTGTCGGTCGTAAAAAACGGATTGCCGGTTCCCGCGGCGAGTATGACGACGCGGCCTTTCTCGAGATGACGTACCGCACGGCGCCGGATGTAATCTTCACAGACTTCGTGAATCTGCAACGCAGACATCACGCGCGCGAACACGCCTTTCGACTCAAGGGCATCCTGGATCGCCAGCGCATTCATGACCGTCGCGAGCATTCCCATGTAATCGCCGGTCACGCGGTCCATCCCCGCCCGGGCGAGCCCTGCGCCGCGGAAGATGTTGCCGCCACCGATGACAATCGCGACCTCCACGCCCTTCTCCCTCGCGATGGCGATCTCGGCAGCCATGCGCTGGATGACAGCTGGCTCAATCCCGTAGTCGAGGTCGCCCATCAACGCCTCACCGCTTAGTTTCAGCAGGACGCGACGATATTGAACCGGGGAGTCACTCATGATCGGGCCTTTTCTTTCCTGGCGTCTCGGCGGCGATTGATTCTAGCGTATTCGTCGATAGTAGTCTTTATTAAATCAAAGGGTTAAGTGACTAATCTCAGCTGGCGCCTTTGACTTGCGCCATGACTTCCTCGACGAAATTTTCCTGTTTCTTCTCGATGCCCTCACCAACTTCGAAGCGAACGCAGGCCGTGATGCTGGCACCGGCATTGCTCAGCAGCTTGCCGACCGTGAGGCTGTCATCCTTGACGAAGGGCTGTCCGAGCAGCGTGATCTCCTTGAGGAACTTGTTGACGCGGCCCGCCACCATCTTCTCAATGATGTCGGCCGGTTTGCCGGAGTCCTGCGCCTGCTCGGTCAAAATACGCCGCTCGTTTTCGAGCGTGTCTGCGGGAACGTCCGATTCGGCGACGTATTGCGGATTCATGGCGGCAACGTGCATTGCCACGTCGCGAGCCAGGTCCTCGTCACCACCATCGAGCGCAACGACTGTGCCGATGCGGGCGCCATGCGAGTAACTGGCCAGAACGCTGCCGGAATTCACAACCTGAATTCGCCGAACGCCGATGTTCTCACCAACCTTCGCGATCAGGTCTGTGCGAGCCTGTTCGACGGTGCGGCCATCGGCCAGCGCCTCGTTGCTGAATGCCGCGACATCGGTGGTGCCCGACGCCAGCGCCGCCGCCGCAACGGCATCCGTGAACGCGACAAAGTTTTCGTCCTTGGCGACAAAGTCCGTTTCCGAGTTGACCTCGACCATGACGGCCGTGTTGCCTTCCTGCGCGATTACGATGCGCCCGTCAGCCGCGACGCGACTGGCTTTCTTGTCAGCCTTGGCCTGGCCGGTCTTGCGGAGGATCTCCGCAGCGGCATCCAGGTCACCGTCGGCCTCAACGAGTGCCTTCTTGCACTCCATCATGCCCGCACCGGTCCGCTCGCGCAGTTCCTTTACCATCGATGCTGAAATCGACATTGTTCTAACCTCTTTAGTCCTTGTCGGCAGCTTTTTTTGCCGTTTTCTTTGCGGCCTTCTTCGCTACCTTCTTGGCTACCTTCTTCGCTGTCTTCTTTGCTGCCTTTTTCGTTACCTTCTTGGCGGCCTTTTTGGCGACTTTCTTGGCCTTTTTCTTTGCGGGCGCCGCCTCGGCCTTGTCTGCTGCCGGCTCTTCGGCAACGGCCTTGTCTGCTGCCGGCTCTTCGGCAGCTGCTTCAGCCGGCGCTTTTTCAGCAGGTTTTGCTTCGGCAGGAGCTTCCTCGGCGGGAGCAGCTTCAGCGGGAGCCTCTTCTACCGGTGCTTCTGGCGCTGCTTCTGCGGACTCTTCGGCCGGTGCTTCTGGCGCTGCTTCTGCGGACTCTTCGGCCGGTTTCTCCTCGGCCGCAGCTTCGCTCGGGATCTCGACTTTCTTCGCAGCGGCTTTCTTCTTGACGGTCGCCTTCTTCGCCACTTTCTTCTTGCGGCCGCCAGTCTTCTTGACGTTACCCTCCTCGTCGAGTTCGACAAACTCGTCCTCGCCGAGCGCAACCTCGGGCAACGACGTCTTGCCGTCGAGCACCGCGTCGGCGACCATCGCGGCATACAGCTCGATGGCCCGCATCGCATCGTCATTGCCCGGGATCACATAGTCGATGCCGTCCGGGGAGCAGTTCGTGTCGACCACGGCGACCACTGGAATACCGAGCTTTTGTGCTTCACGAACGGCGATGTCCTCGTGATCGACATCGACGACGAACAGCACGTCGGGCAGACCCGTCATATCCTTGATGCCACCCAGGCTGCGCTCGAGCTTGTCCTGTTCGCGGTTGAGCCCGAGGATTTCCTTCTTGGTCAGGCCTTCGAAGCCGCCCTCTTCGGCCATGGATTCGAGCGCCACGAGTCTTTTCACGGACTGGCGAATCGTTTTGTAGTTGGTGAGCATTCCGCCCAGCCAGCGATAGCTGACGAACGGCATCCCCGCGCGCTCTGCGTTGGTCCGGATCGAATCGCGCGCGGCGCGCTTGGTGCCGACGAACAGCACCTTGCCGCCATCGGCGACGGTGCCCTTGATGAACGCACAGGCCTCGCGAGCCATAGGCAGGCTCTTCTCGAGGTTGATGATGTGGATTCGGTTTCGCTCGCCGAAGATGAACGGAGCCATCTTCGGGTTCCAGTAGCGGGTCTGGTGACCAAAGTGCACGCCAGCCTCTAGCATCTGGCGCATTGATACGTCTGCCATGTAAATTCTCCGGGTTAGGCCTCCGTACACCCCATCCCGCAACCCCTTTTCTGGCGGGGCACCCAGCGCGACGTGACGGTGTACGTGTGGATTAATTGCCTCTAGGGCGCGCGCTTTATACCATAGCCGGCAGCGGCCAACAACGCCCTGACAAGCCGGATTTCTCCAGACTTTTTTCCATGACTGTGACGATCAAGACGCCTGACGAACAGGACAAGATGCGAATTGCCGGTCGACTGGCTGCAGACGTACTCGATATGATTGGGGATTATGTCAAACCCGGGATAACAACCAATGAAATCAATGACATATGTCACCGATATATCACGGAGGTACAGGGGGCCACTCCTGCACCGCTGAATTACCGCGGATTTCCCAAGTCCGTGTGCACCTCGGTCAACCATGTCGTCTGCCACGGCATTCCGGGCGATCGCAAGCTGAAATCGGGCGATGCGATCAATATCGACGTCACTGTCATCAAGGACGGCTTCCACGGCGACACCAGCCGCATGTTTTTTGCCGGCAAACCCACGATCCAGGCGCAGCGCCTCGCGCAGGTCGCGTACGACGGCATGTGGCTGGGCATCAACGAGCTTGGTCCGGGTACGCGCCTGGGTGACGTTGGGGCAGCCATTCAGAAGCATGTCGAGAAGAACCGCTGCTCGGTGGTCAGGGAATATTGTGGCCATGGCATCGGCCGGTCATTTCACGAAGACCCGCAGGTGCTGCATTACGGCACGCGCGGAACCGGCCTCGAACTCAAAACCGGAATGGCGCTAACCGTGGAGCCAATGGTCAATGCCGGCAAAGCGGCTGTCCGATTGTTGCCGGATGGCTGGACCGTTGTTACCAAGGATCACAGCCTCTCGGCACAGTGGGAGCATACGGTTTTGATTACCGACAGCGGCTACGAAGTCCTGACTCTCGGCGCCGCCGATCGAGCCTAGCAATGAGTGTGACCGCAGCCGAGTGGGCACGATCGTTTGCGGACGACGAAGCGCTCGCCATCTTGCGCAAGGCGCTCGAGGTCGACATGCCGGGCAGCTGCCGGGCGGCGCTCGAGAAAGCCAGCGAAAATATTCGTGAGCGCTTTCTGGCCGGAGAATCGGTCGTCGATCTCGTGCATTTGCGGGCTGCCGTCATTGACGAATTGCTCGTGCACCTGTGGCGCAAGCACGCAAATTATTGCGCCGGCGTCGCGGGGCTGGTTGCGGTGGGCGGTTATGGGCGGGGCGAATTGCACCCCTCGTCGGACATCGACATCATGCTGCTACTGCCCGAAGCCCTCCCCGAGAGCTGCGAACCCGAGCTAACCGTTTTCGTAACGGCATTGTGGGACGTCGGCCTGGAAATCGGACACAGCGTTCGTACGGTGGACCAGTGTTACGAGGAGGCTCGGCAGGACCTCACCGTTGCGACCACCCTGATCGAGGCCCGACTGCTCGACGGTCCGGAGCCGCTTTACAGGGAGATGCTGGCGGCGATCGCCCCTGACAAGCTGTGGCCGCCGGCCGAATTTTTTGCCGAGAAGCGGAAGGAGCAGATCGCGCGACACCACCGCTATGGCGATACCGCTTACAACCTGGAGCCGAACGTCAAGGGCAGCCCGGGCGGCTTGCGTGATATCCAGATGATTGGCTGGGTCGCGAAGCGCCATTTTGGCGTCGAAACCTTTGATGAGCTGGTTGGCCACAATTTCCTGACACCCGGCCAGGTCAGGCGCCTCCACGATGGGCAGGCTTTCCTCTGGCGAGTCCGTTTCGCCCTGCATATTCTGACCGGGCGACGCGAGGACAGGATCCTTTTCGATCATCAGATCAATCTCGCCGAAATGCTTGGCTACGAGGACGCCACCTATACGCTGGCCGTCGAGCAACTCATGCAGCGTTATTACCGGACCGTCATGGACCTGAACCGGATCAACGAAATGCTACTGCAGTTGTTCGAGGAAGCGATCCTGATGGATCCGGCCGCGAAGCCTGAACCCCTGAATGATCGTTTCCAGGTCAAGAACGGATTTCTGCAAACTGTCGATGAACAGGTATTCGTGCGAGATCCTTCTGCCCTGCTCGAATTGTTCCTGCTGTTGCAGCAACATCCTGACATTCGTGGCGTCAGCGCCTACACGGTCGGCCTGATCAAGCGCAATCTGAAACTGATCGACGAAGAGTTCCGGCAAAATCCGAGGAATCACCGCCTGTTTCTCGCGATTCTGCGGGCGCCCGAGGGCGTTACGCACGAGTTGCGGCGCATGAATCTGTATGGCGTCCTCGGCCTCTATATCCCCGCATTCGGCCGCATCGTCGGCCGCATGCAGTATGACCTCTTCCATGCCTACACGGTGGACGAACATACGCTGTTCGTCGTCAGCAACCTGCGGCGTTTCGCCCTGTCCCGGTTCGATCACGAGTTTCCACACTGCAGCCACATCATGCAGCACCTGGAAAAGCCCGAGATCGCCTACCTGAGCGGCCTGTTCCACGACATCGCGAAAGGCCGGGGCGGCGATCACTCGGAACTCGGCGCGGTCGATGCCGAAGCTTTCTGCCTCGAGCACGGGCTGAGCAAATACGATGCACGCACCGTCGCATGGCTCGTTCGTAATCACCTGATTCTTTCGACGACAGCGCAGAAAAAGGACATCGGGGATCCCGAGGTTGTCAACGAATTCGCATCAATCGTGGGCGACCCGATCCACCTCGACTACCTCTACATTCTCACCGTTGCGGACGTTCGCGGCACCAACCCCAAGCTCTGGAATTCGTGGAAGGCGACACTTTTCCGCGACCTTTACGAACTGACTCATCGCGCCCTGCGCCGTGGTCTCGAAAACCCGATCGACCGCGAGCAGCTGATTATCGAGAAGAAATCGCAATCACGAGAAACCTTGCGTGCGGCCGGTATTTCTGACCCGCGTATCGACGAGGTCTGGCGTCTGTTGAATGACACCTACTTCCTGCGCCATCGATCCGACGAGATCGTCTGGCATACCGAGTGGCTGGCTGACTCCGACACGGATTCTGCCGTCGGGCTGGTCGACGTACGCCGGCAGAAAAAAGGCGACGGCGTCGAGGCCGTCTTGTACACGCCACGGACGCATCCGACGTTCGCCCATGCGACGGCGGTACTCGACGAACTCGGTATGACGATTGTCGACGCGCGAGTGATGCCAATCGAAAACGGCCACAGCCTCGATACGTTCATCTTCATGGAGCTCGACAAACAGAACGAGATCGATGATGCCCGCCTGAACAAGATACGGCGCTCGCTGACACGTGTGCTGACGGCGAGCGAAGAGAACATTACCAAGGTGACACGCGCCGCACCGCGTCAGGTACGCGTTTTCAAGACGGCAACCGATGTCGAGTTCAGCGAGAGTCTGGCCGATGGCCTGACAGTGATGGAACTGGTCACTGGCGACCGACCCGGCCTGCTCAGCAAGGTCGGGCAGACCTTCCTTGCCGAAGAAATCGATATTACGGCCGCGAAGATCATGACGATTGGTGAACGCGCCGAGGATGTTTTTTATATTTGCAGGCGGGACGGCTCTCCGCTGGATAAAGAAGGGCAGGAGAAGCTGCGGCAAAGTCTTATGGCCACATTGGAAACCTGATGCAGGACCTGATTGAAATTATTGAGCGCGGTTTTGAGAAAGGCGGCCGAATGGGTGATGCAGCCGAGCAGAAAAAGCTCGAAGAAGCTGTCGGGGAAGCGATTGCAGAACTCGACACCGGCGATGCCCGAGTCGCCGAAAAGAAAGACGGTGAGTGGCAGGTCAACCAGTGGCTGAAAAAAGCCGTGCTACTGAGCTTCCGGCTCGCCGACAACAGAGTCATTCCGGGCGGCCACAGCAAGTTTTACGACAAGGTACCCATGAAGTACGCCGAATACAGCGAGGACGATTTTCGCCGCGATGGTGTGCGCGTGGTACCGGATGCCATTGTGCGGCAAGGCGCATTCGTTGCGCCCGACGTCGTCCTCATGCCCAGCTACGTCAACATCGGCGCTTACGTCGATTCGGGCACCATGGTCGATACCTGGGCCACAGTCGGCAGCTGTGCGCAAATTGGCAAGAACGTTCACCTGTCGGGCGGCGTCGGCATCGGTGGCGTGCTCGAACCCGTCCAGGCGGGACCCACGATCATCGAAGACGATTGCTTCATCGGCGCCAGGTCCGAGGTCGTCGAAGGCGTTATCGTCGAGAAAGGGTCGGTATTGTCTATGGGCGTGTACATCGGACAGAGCACGAGAATCTACGACCGCGAGACGGGAAAAATCAGCTACGGCCGCGTGCCTGCCGGTTCGGTCGTGGTGCCCGGCAGTTTGCCGTCATCCGATGGAAGTTACTCGCTATACTGTGCCGTCATCGTCAAACACGTCGACGAAAAAACGCGGTCCAAAACGAGCCTTAATGACTTGCTGCGCAACGCGGAGTAGCAGTAGCCCGACATGCTGAAAATTTACGGAATCAAGAGCTGCGATACGTGTCGCCGGGCGCGCAAGTACCTTGGCGAACACAATATCGAGTTCGAGTTCCACGATCTGCGCGAAGACGGACTCGATATTCAGATGCTCGAACGGTGGACGAGCCGCATTGGCTGGGAACGCCTGCTTAATAAGCAAAGCCTCACCTGGCGAAAGATTCCTGAAGTGGATCGCAATGGCATGACCCATGACAAGGCGCTCGCGGCGATGATCGACAACCCGACTCTCGTCAAGCGCCCCGTGCTCGAATCGAAGAAGTTCATCGCTATCGGTTTCTCCGAAAAACGTTTCGGGGATTTCATCAACAGAAACGAGATTTAAGCTGCCCTAACCTATGCGGCCGGTAATGTAGTCTTCGGTCAGCTTGTGCTGCGGATTCGTGAAGATCTTGTCGGTCTCGTCAACTTCGACCAACAGACCGAGATGAAAATATGCGACGCGTCCGGAGACGCGGGCCGCCTGTTGCATCGAGTGTGTCACGATGACGATCGCATAGTCTTCCGATAGCTCATCCATCAGGTCCTCGATGCGCGCAGTTGCGATCGGATCGAGAGCCGAGCAAGGTTCATCCATAAGAATGACTTCGGGATTGACGGCAATCGTACGAGCGATACACAGCCGTTGCTGCTGACCACCCGAGAGCCCGGTGCCCGGTTCGTCCATTCGGTCTTTGACCTCCTTTAGCAGGCCTGCCCTTTCCAGGCTGTTATGGACGATCTCATCCAGCTCGGCCCGGTCGTTCGCGAGACCATGGATCCTGGGGCCATAAGCGACATTGTCATAAATGCTCTTCGGAAACGGATTCGGCTTCTGGAAAACCATACCCACGCGCGCGCGCAGCGCTACCGGATCGAACTCCTTGCTGTAGATATCCTGGCCGCCCAGGCTGATGTCCCCGGAGACCCGGGCCGTCTCTATCGAGTCATTCATGCGATTGAGGCATCGCAAGAATGTAGACTTGCCACAGCCGGACGGACCGATCAGCGCAATGACTTCCTTCTTGCTTATCTCGAGCGTGACGTCCTTGATCGCATGATTGTCGCCATAGAATACGTTTACGTTTTCGGCAACAACGTAAGGATCCTCGCATCGAACATTGCCAACCGTCTCACCGATATCGACGATCTGCTCTTCCGCCAGCGCAAGCTGTGCGCCATTCGCAGCTACTGCAGCTTCCGTGGGCACTTCAGTCTCTGCGTCGAGTTCCATACTCGGCGGTTGCTCGTCACTAGAGTTTGATTCGGTCATTCGGGCCATTGTCATACAGCCTCTCCATTAGCTCAATGCAGGACTACCACTTGCGTTCCATTCGTTTCCGGATTATTACGGCGGCCAGGTTCATAACGAGCAGAAACCCGAGGAGCACGATAATCGCCGCCGATGTTCTCTCCGCGAACGCCCTTTCCGGGCTGTCCGCCCACAGGTAAATCTGCACCGGCAGCGCAGTTGCCGGGTCAGAGAATCCACCCGGGACATCGACAATGAATGCCACCATGCCGATCATCAGCAATGGCGCCGACTCGCCGAGCGCGCGGCTCATACCGATGATCGTGCCCGTTAACATTCCGGGCAGTGCCAGCGGCAGGACATGGTGGAACACTACCTGCATCTGTGATGCCCCCAACCCGAGAGCTGCTTCCCTGATCGAAGGCGGTACGGCTTTGATTGCGGCCCGCGAAGCAATAATGATCACTGGCAGCGTCAGCAAGGAAAGCACGAGACCACCAACGAGTGGCGCCGAGCGTGGGAGCGCAACCCAATTGATGAACACGGCGAGACCGAGCAGACCGAAGACGATCGATGGCACGGCGGCGAGGTTGTTGATGTTGACTTCGATCAGGTCCGACCAACGATTACGCGGCGCAAATTCCTCGAGGTAAATCGCTGCCGCGACGCCGATGGGGAACGCCAACATCACGGTGACAATGAGCATATAGAAAGAGCCCATTAATGCGCCCCTGATACCGGCCAGCTCCGGATCGCGCGAATCGCCGTTTGAAAACAAGGCAGAATTGAACTGCGTCTGCAGGTTGCCGGCTGCCCGCAACGCGTCCACCCACGCGATCTGCGCATCCGATAAGGGACGCAACGATTCATCGAGCGAGGCATCGATGTTGCCCTTGACGTACATATCCACGGTCGATGCGGCTGGCACCCAGATCGCCTGCGTCGTGCCGAGAAGATTCGGATCAGCCACGATCATGTCCCGCAGCTGGTAACCCGCACCAACGCTTACCAGTCTGTAGAGTTCGCGACGTTCGTTTCGACCCGACACGTCCGGGAATACGCCTCGTAGCGAGGCGCGGACGAGGCCGTCAAAATCTGCGTATGCGATGTCCATCTCACCGCCGGGCGCTATGACCTGCGCGTCGAACTCGACGTCGAGGCGCACCTGAGTTTGCACGAAAGCAGATGAACCCTTCGCAATGAGGTCGGCGAAGAATACGCCGAGAAACACAATGCCGACCGTCGTCGCCAGTAGCCCAGCCAGTTTGAACATTGTCTCGCGCCGCCGCCGCCCGGGCAGGCCGGCCTCGACCTTCTGAAGGGTATTTCGCGACTCATTCATGTCAGTCGTACTGCTCACGATATTTGCGAACTACGCTCAAACCGAACACGTTGAGAATCAGCGTCACGACGAACAGCATCAGTCCGAGCGCAAATGCGGCCAGGGTCTTTGCACTGTCAAACTCCTGGTCACCAACCAGCAATGTGACGATCTGTACGGTCACGGTAGTCACAGCCTCGAAGGGATTGGCAGTCAGGTTAGCGGCCAATCCGGCAGCCATGACTACAATCATGGTCTCGCCGATGGCACGCGAGACCGCCAGCAAGACGCCACCGACGATGCCCGGCAACGCCGCAGGCAGTATCACTCGTGTCATCGTCTCGGAACGCGTTGACCCCAGGCCGAGCGCACCATCGCGCATCGCGCTCGGAACAGCATTGATCGCGTCGTCGGACAACGACGAAACGAGCGGGATGATCATGATGCCCATCACTAGACCAGCCGCGAGTGCGCTCTCGGAAGCTACTTCGAGTCCCAGCGACTCGCCGGTACGGCGGACCCACGGTGCGACAGTCAGCGCCGCGAAAAAACCATAAACGACGGTTGGTATTCCGGCGAGGACTTCGAGCAGGGGCTTGGCGATCGAACGCACGCGGTGGGAGGAGTACTCGGCCAGGTAGATTGCAGTCATGAGGCCGACGGGTACGGCAACGAACATGGCAATTGCCGTGATCAGCAGCGTTCCCGTGAACAATGGCACGGCGCCGAAACTGCCCGACGAACCCACCTGGTCGGCACGAATGGCCGTTTGTGGGCTCCAGTTCAGGCCAAACAGAAACTCGGTGACTGGCACTTGTTGAAAAAACCGGATCGCCTCGAACAATACCGATAGCACGATGCCAACTGTCGTAAAAATGGCGATGCTCGACGCAGCAATCAGCATCAGCAGGACGATCTGCTCGACGCGATTGCGGGCGCGAAGGTCTGGCCGTATGCGGCGCCAGGCGATCGCTGCTCCCAGCCCGCCCAGGCCGAGGGTCAGGATTGCAAGAATGCGTCGGCTCAGCGCCGTGAGTGCCAAGAATCTCTGCGCCGCATCGCTGAGCACGGCATCTACGGTGCCGCTGACGGCATCGCCGGCCGCGAGATTCTGAATGTTGTTGATCAACAGATCGAGTTCGCCGGGCGAGAGGGCCTGTTGTTCGGCCGGAAGGCCCTGGATCACCATCGCAACGACGACACGTGGCTCGAGCAAAACCCAGGCCAACAGGACGGCTAGTGCCGGAAGTAGACACCAGATCGCTGTGAAATAGCCGTAGTAACCGGGCAATGAGTGCAGCTCAGTGCCGTGCTTTGGACCACCAACGAGCGCGATAGAACGCGAACGTCCCACGTAGAACGCGGCGACCGACATTGCACCCAGAACTAGTATGAGCGTTGTACTTTGCACCGGTACTTCCCTGGCTAGAAACGACAGCGGCGGTCCCGTCAGGGCCGCCGCCTCACTACGTTATCAACCTAGATTACTGACTCGCCATGGTCAGCGGTGTCAGATCGCGGACGTTGGCTGCAATGTCTCCACGCTCTTCGACGGGCATCGGAATCAGACCGCGGTCCGAAAGGTAGCCCTCGTCGCCCCATGCGCGCTCCGACGTGAACTCACGCAGAAACTCGCGCAGCCCCGGAATCACGTCGACATGAGCCTTCTTGGCGTAGAAGTACAGCGGACGCGAAACCGGATAGTGACCTTCGGCGATTGCGTCGAACGATGGCTCGACGCCGTCGACCGCAGCACCTTTGACTTTCTCGGCATTCTGGTCGAGGAAGCTGAAGCCGAAGATCCCGAATGCATTCGGATTGGCCTGGAGCTTCTGGACGATCAGGTTGTCATTTTCGCCCGCCTCGACGAAGGCGCCATCCTCGCGAATCGTGTGGCAGACGGCTTTGTACGCGTCGTCGTTCGAGTCTTTGAGCGCCTTTATCCAGGAAATCGACTTGCAGCCGCCTTCCATGGCCAGTTCGACAAAAGCATCGCGCGTTCCCGAGGTTGGCGGCGGGCCAAGTACTTCGATACGCACATCGGGCAGTTCCGGATTTACGTCCGCCCAGGTCTCATGGGGATTGTCGAGTAATTCGCCATCCTTATCGCCAGGCACCTGTTTGGCGAGTGCAAGGAAAATGTCTTTGCGGGAAAGGTTTACAGCCGCAGCGCCGATCGCGTTGGCAATGACGATCCCGTCATAGCCGATTCTGACCTCAACGACTTCAGTAACGCCATTGCCCGCACACATTGCGACCTCTGAAGGCTTGATAGCACGCGAGGCATTGGTAATGTCCGGGTGATCAACTCCGACACCGTCACAGAAGAGCTTCAGGCCGCCGCCGGATCCCGTCGATTCGACCTTCGGCGTCTTGAAAACCGTGCTGCGCCCGAAGCGCTCCGCTACGACAGTCGAAAATGGATACACCGTCGACGAACCGACGATGTAAATGTAGTCACGGCTGCTCTGCGCATTCGCCGTGCCCGTGAATCCTGCCAGCAGTACTGCGCTTGCAAGCAGCACCACTGCTGTGCTTCTGTTGGTCACTGAATGTTCTCCGGAACAGTTGGAACCACGGCGACAAGATTAGCGATGAATTGTTACCGATTTATTGCAAAAACCGCCCAAAGGTGATCATATTGGCATTTCTTGGAAAGCCTGTTTTTCACTTGTTTTTCAGTTTGTTATAGAACTTTCCAAGACCTGTCGGCAGGATATGAAATGCACCCTTCGATTGCATTGTTACAGGAGTTGATCCGGCGCCCATCCGTGACGCCGGACGACGCCGGCTGCCAGGAGATCCTGACGCAACGTCTGCGGCCCCTCGGCTTCGAATGCGAGACGATGCAATTTGGCGATGTTACCAATCTCTGGGCGCGACGCGGCTCTGCCGGACCGGTGCTTTGCCTTGCGGGCCACACCGATGTCGTCCCACCGGGCGACGAGAGCGAATGGCATACCGATCCGTTCGACCCGGTGAGCAAGGACGGGCTCTTGTACGGCCGGGGCTCGGCCGACATGAAAAGCGGTCTGGCCGCAATGATCGTCGCACTCGAGGAATTTATCGGCACGCATCCGGACCATGCGGGCAGCCTCGCGATGCTGATCACAAGTGACGAGGAAGGGCGAGCCTGTGACGGTACGCTCAAAGTCGTCGAAGCACTGCAGGCTCGCGATGAGAGAATCGACTGGTGCTTGCTCGGCGAGCCGTCGAGCCAGGAAAGCCTGGGCGACATCGTGCGAATCGGCCGGCGCGGGTCACTGAGCGGTATGCTGACCGTCCGGGGTACGCAAGGCCATGTTGCCTATCCTCAGCTCGCGGACAATCCGATTGGCCGATTTGCGCCAGTCCTTGCCGACCTGTATGCCACCCAATGGGACGATGGCAATGAATTCTTCCCGCCGACGAGCTTCCAGGTCGTCGACATTCGCGCCGGTATCGGTTTCCCGAACGTCACTCCAGGCGAACTCAGCGCTCGATTCAACTTCCGATACTCAACTGAATGGAACCACGAGAGCCTTAAGGCGAAGGTCCGTTCGATCTTTGACACCCATGGGATCGACTATGAGCTTGGCTGGCATCTGTCGGGCGAGCCCTTCCTGACTGAACACGGGCGGCTCATCGATGCAATCGTACAGGCCGTCAGCGAGGAAACCGGATCCGATCCCGAGTTATCGACCGGAGGCGGCACATCCGATGGCCGCTTCATTTCCCCAGCCGGTACCGATGTCGTGGAACTCGGCCCGATCAATGCTTCGATTCACAAAGTCAACGAGCACGTCCGCATCGACGACGTCGTTGCACTGACGTCGATGTACCGGCGCGTTATGGAGTTATTACTGCTGTAGATTCGCGTCTCAGGTTGTTCCAGATACCCGCGAGCCCAAGCCCGAGCATCCACACCGCGACCCAGGCCGGCATCGACAGACCGAGAAATCTCCAGACGACGTCCGCACATTCGCCGGATCCCTTGAATACCATCGACAGTGCCTCGAACAGCGGGAAGTTGTCGAGCATGTAATCGAGACCCGGACCGCACGCGGGCACCTCTGACGGTGGCAGATTCTGTAATCGCCAGTGCCAGCCCGCTGTCGCAAGACCGTCGCCGGCGGCCAGGAATACCAGGGCCGCGTAAACGCGTCGACCCCATCCCGATGGATTGTGGATCGCCGCCACGAGGAACACCAGGCCGAGCGCTATAACGGCAACGCGTTGCAACACGCAGAGTGGGCAAGGATCGAGCAGCAGGACATGTTGGGCGTACAAGGCAAAGCCCATCAACCCTGCACAACAGGCGAAGCCCGCGAGGTTGAGGACGCGTCGTCCGGGTAGGGTCATGCTGGCCTATTCAGTAGCGAGCTCTGAAGCATCGGAGATGCCAGTATGACGTACATCCCTGCCCCGCACCATATAGATAACGTACTCGCAAATATTCTTCGCATGGTCGCCGATACGCTCGAGTGAGCGTGCTGCCCAGGTGACGTTCATCACGCGCTTGATGCTACGCGGGTCCTCCATCATGAAGGTAATGCACTGCCGCTGAATGGCGTTGTATTCCTGGTCGACATCTTCGTCTTCGCGCAACACTTCGAAAGCTTCGTCAACATCGAGGCGTGCAAACGCATTCATCGAATCGCGGAGCATGTGCGAAACGTGCGTGCCGAGCGTTTTCAGCTCACGGTAAGAGTCGGATGGTCTATCCATACCTGCCAGTTTTGAGGCGAGATAGCCGATTTTCTCCGCCTCATCGCCGATACGCTCGAGATCAGTAATGGTCTTGATGATGGCCACTATCAGCCGCAGGTCGCCGGCAGCCGGAGCCCGCGTTGCGAGTAACCGGCTGCACTCTTCGTCGATACTGACTTCAAGATCATTGACCTTGTAGTCGTCCTCGGCGACCTTGAGTCCAAGCTCGCTATCGCCGGTAACGATTGCCGTAATAGCTCGCGCAAGCTGTACCTCAACGACACCACCCATGGCCAGAACCGAGTTTCGCAGGTCCTCGATATCCTTGTTGAAACGGCGCGAAATGTGGTCTGTTAAATCGGAGGCTTCCATCGCATTATTCCATCGCAGCCAGATCAGCTGAGCCTACTTCCATTTCCACTGCATGTCGATCATCAGGCGGTTGTAGTCGCTCTTGTTGCCCGTGGCCAGGTCGACCTCGTTGATGAAGTACTGCGCCCCAACCGTCCAGCTCTTGCTGATCCCGTAATTGAACTGTAGCCAGTGGCCCCTGCGATCGGTACCACCACCACCGAAATCCGAATCAGTGACAAGACCCAGCATCGAATCGGCCTCCTTGTCGGCATAGTAGTAGGTGAACTGGATCTGGCCGCGATCCCTGGTCTGGCCGATCTTGGTACCAACCGACCACCCGGTGTTGTTGTCGGAAGCGTCGCTGTTGTTCACGTAGTCCAGGAACACGAGCATTGGCCAGTCGCCGACGTCAAACGACGCTTCAGCGAATACCTGGGTCAGGTCGTAATCGTACAGGTAGACGCAGGTTTCATCCGGCGTTGTGCCGCAAGGGAGCCCGCTCTCTTCGACGGCGGTGTTGCCGAAGAAGTCGCCCGGATCTGTCGGGTCGCCAAAAGTGGTCGTGTTGCCCGCGGTCGGAATCGAGTAATAACCGATGCCGCCAGTCAGCTTCACATCGCCCAGGTTGCCCGTCGCACCGAACTGGCCGCCAAATGCGAACATGTCGTTGCTCTTTCGGGTATCGCTTTCCAAAAATGAGCCGATCGCGTTGACGAAGAACCAGTCGCGCTTGTAATTGAGTGCCAGGCCTTCCGGCGTCCAGTCCCCATCCCAGGTAAACGGCTGACCGCCCACTCGCGTCAATGGATTCTTGAATTTGCCACCGATGACGTGCAGGCCGTCGGTTACCTCCCAATCGGCGTAAGCAAGATTGAGCACAATGCTCTTCGATGATCCGCCGCCACCCAGTGTCTGGTTGGTCGATACCGGATCATCGCCACCTGTTGCCAGGCCGAACCCGACCTCAACGTCGTCGGACACCTGCGCTTTGATATTGGTGCGGGCGCGAATGCGATTGCGATTGCGAGTCGAACTTCCCTCGGGATCGATCCATTCGTAGCGGTAGCGGAAATCCCCGTCCAGCACGATGCGATCAGACCAGCTTTCGGATGCTGCCGGCATATCTGCGACTGTCATTTCGACATCTGCAATCGCTGTCGCTGATTTTTCCTGCGCCTGTCGCAACTCGGCGTTTTCAGCAGCGAGCTCCTCGAGCCGCTGGGAAAGTGTCGCCAGTTGCGAGCGAAGCTCCTGGATATCTTCATCGCTGACTGCAGCAGGCGCCGCAGATGGAAAGATCAGGCTGGCGACGAAGATCAGGGGGAGAAAATGTTTCATGTGAGTGCGCCTGTTGTTATAAAAAATGTTAGCGGCAAGTTACCGCCGGGCTGTGTCCCTTCTGTGACAGAAATATTGCACTTTTGTGACAACACCACAGTACTGATAACGCACTGCGGAGAAAGGTTTTTCTAGTTTTGGCCGCCGCTGGCCAGCGGCGCTGGCGGTTCCGCGTCGACGCGCTGCGGCGGAAAGTGACAACAAAAGACCGATCCCGCGCCGAGCTCGCTTTCGATACGGAGTTCGGCCTCGTGGCGCCCGAGCACGTGCTTGACGATGGCGAGTCCGAGACCGACCCCGCCGTCCTCCCGGGCCCTGCCACGATCCACGCGGAAAAAACGCTCTGTAAGGCGCGGAATGTGCTCTTCGGCAATGCCCTCGCCCGTATCGGCCACGATGAGGTCCGCGCCGTCCGAACCGGACCGCCACGCGAGTGTTATTTTGCCGTCCGCGGGCGTGTGGCGGATCGCGTTAGACAAGAGATTGGTGACCACGGAATCAATTTCGCCGGCATTGCCGCGCAATTGAGCCGCGGACTCCACCTCGACGCTAATGTCCGCAACACCCGCCTGTCCTGCAAAAGCTTTGCGGGCGCTGGCAAGCAACGGGGCTATATCGACCGTTTTCTCAATGCTGGCGTGTCCCGCCCCCTCGAGACGGGAAAGCTCGAGCAACTCGGCGACGATATGCGTCATACGCTTCGCCTGCTCTCGCATTCGCTTCACCGGCTGAGTCCAGGTTGAAACCACTTGCTTGTCTTCCGCCATCGAGTCCAGGTAACCCGATATCACGGTCAGGGGCGAGCGCAATTCATGCGACGCATTCGCAACAAAGTCGCGCCGCATGCGATTCAGCTCGATGCGCTCCGTTACATCGCGCAGCAATAACAACTTCTGGTCAACACCGTAAGGAACAACACGGCAATTGAGCCAGCCGTTGTCAGTTACTGGTGACGGGATATCGACGGTTAATGTCGCATCGTTCGCGTCGAGTAATCTCGTAATTTCCGGGTCGCGCAGAATATTCTCGACTCGTTGCCCGCGATCCTTCTTGCGTTTCAAACCTGCAAGCGCCTTTGCCGCTCTGTTGCAGAGAACAATTTCATTGTCATCGTCGATAATGACGGCACCATCCGGCATCGCATTGGTCGAGTTGCGGATTTCCTTGAGAACCTGGCGGTGTAACTTCTTGTAACGCGACCCACGCTCGTGCTCATAGTTGAATCGAGCAAACATCTGCGGCCAGATGCCCTCCCCGTAACGAAATTTATCGAAGTCGCCGGTGTTCAGTGCTCGATTGAAATACAGCATCTGGCGGACCTGCCATATCAGTGCCAGGAAGGCGGCAACCAGGAACCCGAGCAACGGTTCTCCATATATCCAGCCGATCATTGCCCCGGCGGCGAGAAACACGGCAAGACCTGCCAGGAATTTTCGGCTGGAACCGAGCACTATTTTTCGCGGTTTGAGAAGCGGTAACCTGCCCCGCGCACCGTCTGAATATAGTCGTCCGCGGCCTCGTCGGCCAGAGCCTTGCGCAGTCGGCGCACGTGGACGTCGACCGTGCGCTCCTCGACGTATACGTTCGCTCCCCAGACCCTGTCGAGCAACTGCGAACGACTGTACACACGGTCCGGGTGTGTCATCAGGAACTTGAGCAGTCGGTACTCGGTCGGCCCGAGCCGTATTTCATTGCCATTGGCGCTGACCCGATGGCCGGCCGTATCCAGCGAAAGCACGCCCGAGCTCACCGTCTCGTCGTTGTCCGCACCCGCGCGCCGCAAAACGGCCTGGATTCGCGCCACGAGTTCGCGCGGGGAGAACGGCTTCGTAATGTAATCGTCGGCGCCACTGTCCAGACCGGAGACTTTGTCATACTCATCTGCCCGCGCCGTCAGCATGATGATAGCGATGTCATCGTTTTCCTTGTCCCGTTTGAGCATACGGGTCAGTTCGAGCCCGCTCATGTCGGGCAGCATCCAGTCGATCAGGGCCAGATCAGGCCGCTCGTCGACCAGTAATTCGCGCGCAACCTTGCAGTCGCCGGCTTCGAGCGTTTCGAATCCGGCGCGCGACAGGTGAAAAACGATCATCTCCCGAATTGGTGCTTCGTCTTCGACGACCAGAATCTTGTTTGCTGCCATACGGAACCCTCGTGGGGGCCGGTTTGCCACAGCGCGGCATTACATCAACACTATATTACAGTTCTGTTACGTCGAGGCCGGGGGTTTCTGGGCAACCTTCTGGCGCAAATACGCCGGCTGGACTTCTCGAGGCTCGATTCCATGCCCCGCCTCGAGGCCCGCGGCGCCGAGTCCCAGCAGGTCCCGCGCGCGCGGGTGCACAATATCGAGAACCCTGGTAACCCGGTCACGGTTTTCCACCAGGAGTTCCGGATAACGTTGCCAGCCATATCCAGCCGCGACGCGGCCGCCCGAAGTCTCAGAATCCAGCTCCTCGATGACCGACAAGCCATGCAGGCGTTCCGGCAGCCGGTCCTTCACCGCACCATCGGGACCCGGCCCGTACACGCCCAGGTAGACCTCGTTCATGTGAGCGTCTTGTGCAACGACCACCTCGTCCGCCTCATGGTCGGCAAGTGCGCGCGCCGCGACCGCGGCCATCGACGAGACAGGAACGATCTGAAGAGATGCGCCATAGGCGAGGCCCTGCGCGACCGATGCCGCGATGCGCATCCCGATGAAGGAACCGGGGCCGTTCCCGAGCACAATTGCATCGAGATCGCCCAGGGATGCTTCGGATTCCCGTAGCAGCGATTCGATCATCGGCAACAGCAGGCGTGTGTGTTCTCGTGGTTGTTCCTCGTGCTGGTCGATGATCTTGTCGTCGATCTGCAATGCGACCGAGCACGCGACAGACGATGTATCGAGAGCCAGAAGCTTCACGCAACGGCCCCTTCACGCTCGTGGCCGGAAAGAAAATCGCCAACCTGATCCTGTGACGATGTCACGGCCATCGGCTCCAGACTTCTGAGGAACGTCCGGCCGTAGCTCTTGGTGCCCAGCCGCGGATCGCAGAGCACGATGACACCGTAGTCGCTCTGGTCACGGAGTAGCCGGCCGGCTCCCTGCTTGAGAGCGAGAACCGCCTGTGGGAGCTGATGTTCCGTAAACCCGTTGCCGCCCTCGCGCCGAATGAACTCGAGTCTTGCCATCATCAGCGGATCCGCCGGCGACGCGAATGGCAGCTTGTCGATGACGACCACGGTCAATGCCCGACCCCGCACATCGACGCCTTCCCAGAAGCTGCCCGTGCCGAGCAAAACGGCACTGCCGGCATCCCGAAACCGGCGCAGCAGGTCGTCTCTGGGTGCGCTGCCCTGCACGAGCAGCTGGCGCCCGCCCAGGCTCTTTTTGTTCTTGCGACACCACTTGGCGGCGGCGTTCAAAGCTCGATGACTCGTGAACAGGCAAAACATGCCGCCTGACGTCATGTCGAGCAGCGGCACGACAGCCTCGAGCACGGACTCGGTATGAGCCGGATCGGAAGGCTGCGGCAAATCGGGAGGCAGGTAGACGAGCCCGTTGTTGTCGACGGCGTAAGGACTCGGGAACGTCAGGCCCGTCACGTCGCCGAGACCCATGCGGCTTGCGAAATGAGAAAAGTCTTCCCCGACCGCCAGGGTAGCGGACGTAAAGACCCATGCCTGGTGCCCGGTATCGATCAGGCCGTGAAGGGTCGCCGACACGTCGAGCGGCGTCAGGTTGATCCGCAGGCTGCGCGGGTTGATTTCGATCCAGCGCAGTCCGTCCCACGCATCATCGACAGCCACCAGCGCCAGGCGCTCGGACATCCCGATCAATTGCTCGTGGAGCTTCTCCAGTTCGAGCGATCCGCCGGCAATCTCGGCCAGTGCCGTAATCAGCTCGCCGAGGGCCAGGCGCAACGCGTCCAGTGGTTTGCGCAGCGTATCGATGTGCTCGGCGAGCTGGTGCCGGCCCTCCTGCCTCGGTGCCTCGGCACGCAATACGCGAGCCGCCGTCTGCAGGGCGTCAATCCGCCGCTGGAGTTCGGGTTGCTGGAACGGCACGGCCTCGACCCGGACTTCGTCGATCACCCGCTCGAGTTCCCGGGAGCCGAAACCAACCCCGAAGAACTGCACGGCCAGGTCCGGGATCTGGTGCGCCTCGTCGACGATGATGGCTTCGGCGCCGGGCAGAAACTCGACGAAGCCCTCTTCCTTCATTGCGAGATCCGCGAGCAACAGGTGGTGATTGACGACGACGAGATCCGCGTCCTGGGCGGCGCGCCGCGCCTTGACGACATGGCAGTCGGACCAGGCCGGGCATTTTTGACCGAGGCAGTTGTCGACCGTGGACGTGACGAGCGGCCAGACGCGAGAATCCTCGGCGACCTCGGTCAGTTCTGCCTTGTCGCCCGATGTCGTGCGGTGGCGCCATTCGCGCACGGCGTTGAGATCCTCGAGAAGCGTATCGCTAACCTCCGCCACGTGATCGAGGCGTTCCAGGCAGAGATAGTTGGCGCGCCCCTTGAGCAAAGCCGTCGCGACGGGGCGGCCGATCGCTTTGCCGATCAGCGGCAGGTCCCGATGATACAGCTGGTCCTGCAGTGCCTTGGTTCCCGTCGAAATAATCGTTCTGCGGCCGCTCTGCAAGGCTGGCAGCAGATAGGCAAACGTCTTGCCCGTGCCTGTGCCCGCTTCGACGACGAGCTTGCCGAGTCCGGCGATGGTCTCGGTGACAGCCTCGGCCATCCACGCCTGGCCGGCACGCGGCTGAAAGCCCGGCAGATACTGCTTCAGCGGGCTGTTTTCGCCAAAAAATTCGGAGAGGTCGGTCACTGGCCAATGGTTACACGGATACCTACCGTTGCACAGATCCGGATACGGAAATTACGTGCTGATTATCTGGCCGCAACCCGTATAATTGCCGCCCCTACAGAAATGTAGTTTTAAGCACACAGCGACACAGAGATCCTTTACGATGACAACCAAGCTTTCGGCCCTGCAGCGCTGGGTGGACGAGGTCGCCGCCCGCACTCAACCCGAGACGATTCATTGGTGCACCGGCTCCGACGACGAATACCAGCAGCTCGTCGACCTGATGGTCGAGGACGGCACGCTATCGCCTCTGAATCAGGAGACCTACCCAAACTGCTATCTGCACTTGTCCGATCCGACGGACGTGGCTCGCGTCGAGCACCTGACCTATGTCTGCACCGAGGAACCGGATGACGCCGGGCCGAACAACAACTGGATGAGCCCCGCCGACGGGCACGCCAGGGTCGACGCGCTTTTCGACGGCGCGATGCAAGGCCGGACGATGTACGTCATTCCCTACTGCATGGGTCCGATCACGTCGCCCTACTCGCGCTGCGGTGTCGAAATCACGGACAGCCCCTATGTTGTTGTCAACATGAAGCTGATGACGCGCATGGGCAGCGCCGCGCTCGAGCGCATCGAGCGAGACGGCAAATTTGTCCGCGGGCTGCACTCGACGGGCGACCTCGACCCGGAACGCCGCTTCATCATGCATTTTCCCGACGAGCTCTATATCAAGAGCATCGGCTCGGGTTACGGAGGCAATGCCCTGCTCGGCAAGAAGTGCCACGCGCTGCGCATCGCAAGCTGGCAGGCCCGCAGCGAAGGCTGGATGGCCGAGCATATGCTGATCATGGGCATAGAGAACCCGGAAGGCGAGACGCACTACATCGCCTGCGCATTCCCATCCGCTTGCGGCAAGACCAACCTCGCGATGCTCATCCCGCCGCATTCGATGCCTGGCTGGAAGATCCACACGCTGGGAGATGACATCGCGTGGCTGCACTTCGATGATGACGGCTGCCTGCGCGCCATCAATCCCGAGTCGGGCTATTTCGGCGTCGTTCCCGGCACCAACGAAGAAACGAACAAGAACGCGTACGACATGATCACGCGCGACACGATCTTCACGAACGTCGCACGGACCGAGGACAACGAACCGTGGTGGGAAGGCAAGGCTGACGGCAAACCGGCATACGACTGGCGCGGCCAGCCCTACGACCCGTCGCAGGGAAAAGCGGCGCATCCCAATTCGCGCTTCACGGTAGCAGCGACGAACAACCCGAGTTATTCGGAGCTCGCCGATGCTCCGGAAGGCGTTCCGATATCGGCGATCGTATTCGGCGGGCGCCGCAAGCGTCTCGCGCCGCTCGTTTACGAAGCGAGGGACTGGAAGCACGGGGTGCTCGTCGGCGCCAGCGCCGGTTCCGAGACGACAGCGGCCGCCATCGGCGAAGTCGGCGTCATTCGACGCGACCCGATGGCGATGAAGCCTTTCTGCGGCTACAACTTCGGCGATTACTGGCGCCATTGGCTGTCACTCGAGGAAAGGAGCGACAAGCTGCCGAAAATCTTCCACGTCAACTGGTTCCGGCAAGACGACGACGGCAACTTCCTGTGGCCCGGTTTCGGCGAAAACCTCAGAGTTCTCAAATGGATCATCGACCGCTGCGAAGACCGCGTCGGCGCGCGCGAGACGCCCATCGGCTACCTGCCCGAGCCGGACGACATCGATACTGCGGAACTCGACATCAGCGCAGAGACGATGCGTGTATTATCGTCGGTCGATTTAGATCGCTGGCGGATCGAAAACGCTCATTTCGCGACATATCTCGACTCTTTCGGGGAACGCGTACCGCAGGAACTGCGTGACGAGCACGAACGTGTCGCCAGCGAACTGGACAAAGCGTCCTAGCTAATCCAGCGCCTTGTAGTGAATGGCCAGCGGCGCGCCGGGCTCTTCGGAACGCCCGAGCCCGATCGTTCCCTCGCCGCTGATCTCGGTCGAGTCGCGCCGTATGAACGTCTCCTCGCCCTGGATGTTCTGCACGAACGTGCCGTTGGTGCTCTGATCCACGAGCACAAACTTGCCGCGCCGCATCTCGACCTTGGCGTGAATCCGTGAAATCAGGTTTCCTTTAATGACGAGATCGTTGTCCTCGGCTCTCCCCATGATGACGCTCTTGCGCTTGTCATTGATCTCTATCGACGTGTCGCGAAACGACAGGACAAGCCGGGAGGCCTTGCGATCATGATCCTCCCAACCGATCGTGGGCAGCATGCTCGTCGCTTCTTCCGGATTCCAGAGCAACTCGTACAAAGCGACTTCGTCGAGTTTGCCGCGTACGGTAGCCACATCGATCTGTCGCGTCTGTCGCTTCAGTTCGGGACTCATCTTGGCCACGGTGTCGCCGGAAATGATGATTTGCCGAGCCTTCGCCTGGGAGGTCATGCGATTCGCGGTGTGCACGGCTGCGCCGAAAATGTCGTTCTGTTCCTGGACAACGGGGCCGAAGTGACAGCCGATGCGGATCGACACGGCAATCCGATCGTCCTGCTTGTTGTCGGCCGAAATGCGCGACTGCATCATGACCGCCGCACCCATGGCTTCCTCGACGGTAGCAAACGTCGACATGACCTCGTCGCCAATCGTCTTGATGACGGTCCCGTTGTACTGGTGAGTCGCGTCTTTCATGACGTCGAGACATTGGGCAACCGTCTCGCTGGCCTTGGTGTCGCCGAACTTGTCGTATAGCTGGGTGCTGCCGACGACGTCGGCGAACACGATAGCGACTTCAAGGTCTCTTGCCATTGCGAGCGTAACTACCTAATTAAGAAACTATTTTTCAGCAACAATATACGCTATCCAGGCGAGATCCGCTTCGCCGGTTTGTGACGGCGTGAATTCGCCGTTGCCCTCACCGTCTTCGTCCTCGCCTTCCCAGTACACGGTTACGTTGCGAAAACCCGCTTCATGCAACATGTCACGCAATTCCGGTGCCGTGTACAGGCGCCAGGCGTAGCTGAATGCGCGCTTGATCTTCGAGCCATCCGGAAACTTGAAGTGTATGTAGCACTGCATGTGGTTCGTGACCGGGTGAAATTTTGCCTGGTGCCAGATATACGTGAATCCGTCGTGCTTCGTTTTTTCTTTGGTTTCCTCGAACGACTCCGGCCCACCGAACATATCCATGAACAGGATACCGTCGTCCTTGAGTGCGTCGAAGCAACGCCGCATGTACGCGACCATTTGCGCGCGCTCTTCGAATATCCAGTAGCTGAAGTTGAAAGCTGCAAGGATGTCGACCCGGGGGGTCTCGACGGTCTGCACGTCAGACTCGATAAGACTGACGCGCGCCTGATCTTCGGGCTTGAGCCGGCCGATGCGATTCTTGCGGCCCCACTCGAGCACGGCCGGGTCGATGTCGACACCAATCGACGAATACTCGGGTCCCTGCTTCGCCCACTCGCAGGCCAGGCTTGCCGTACCGCAGAAGTCCTCGCGAAAGCTGTGGGCGGTCCGTCCACTCAATTCCCTGAACGTCGTGCTCAGGAAGTTGACCTCGTTCTCGACGTTCTGTACCGACTCCTCGTACAGCTCGTGGATATCGGCCTGCTCGGCCATCGTCGGCCCTTTCTGTTTCTTGGATGATTTGGCGCCCATGTGTAGCCCTTCGCTCCTGCGATGATTGGAGTGGGCAATTCTATGCTGCAACCGGCATAGCATCCAGCGCTTCGCGCAATACATCGGTGCTGGCGTTTTCCCGGTATGCGTGTTCGCTCAGGTATCGCCGCCACGCCCGTGCACCCGGCAGACCCGCAAACAAGCCGGTCATGTGGCGCGTAATCCGCCCGAGCCGCTCGCCCTGCTGCAGCTCACCCTCGATATAGGGGATCATTTTCTCTATCACCTCAATGCGATCAGGGAGCGCACACTGTGGATGCATATGATGCTCGAGTTCGGCCAGGAAGTACGGGTGATGATAGGCCTGCCTGCCGATCATGGCACCGTCGACCTTCTCGATTGCGGCATCGACCTGCTGAATCTCGGTGATGCCGCCGTTCAACACGATCTCCAGGTCGGGGTGCGCCTCCTTGAGGCGATAAACACGTTCGTAGTTCAGGGGCGGTATCGAACGATTCTCTTTGGGGCTGAGCCCCTCGAGAACGGCAATACGCGCATGCACGATGAACTTGCGACACCCGGCCTCAGCGACGATGCCGATAAAACGCCCCAGGAATTCATCGCTGTCCTTGTCGTCGATGCCAATGCGGGTTTTGACAGTCACCGGCACATCGACGGCCGCCATCATTTCCCGAACGCAAGCGGCAACGATGTCCGGGTGCGCCATCAGGCAGGCGCCGAACCGACCATTTTGTACGCGGTCCGACGGGCAGCCGACATTGATATTCACCTCGTCATACCCGGCTTGTGCCGCTTTCGAGGCAGCTTCCGCCATCAGCACGGGATCGCTGCCGCCGAGCTGGATGGCCAGGGGGTGCTCGGACGAATCAAAGCGCAACAGGGAATCCGTATCACCGTAATGCAGTGCATTCGCCGTGATCATCTCCGTGTACAGGCTTGCGCTCGGGCTCAACAGCCGCATGAAATAGCGGCAATGCCGATCCGTCCAGTCCATCATCGGGGCAACCGAAATCATAAGGGCAAGATACTGGCTGGTCACGGATGTTTCCAGCAGGAGATTCTCGTATCACAATAGGCGCCGTGAATCACGACAAGGAAAGCGACCCATGTCCCGGACATTAACCGGCGCCCTCGTGGTGTCGTTGCTGATGCTCTGCACGCTTGCCGACGGACACGATGGTGAAGTCGCTGTCGCTATCGATCCCGAGGTCGAACAACAGCTGGCGGCGCTGGCCGCTGATCCGGCCGTCCAGGCCGCATTTGCCCATATTGAATCAATGACGGCGAGGTTGCGGGACGAACTCATCGAACTCAATGAAATTCCGGCGCCCCCGTTCCGGGAAGAACAGCGAGGATTGCGGTTCGCCGAGATGCTGCGCGAAGCCGGGCTGTCCGACGTAAGTGTCGACGGCGAGGGCAATGTTGTCGGCCGGCGGCCCGGACGTGGCGGCGGTCGCATCGTCGCCTACGTCGCGCACCTCGATACGGTATTTCCACCCGAGACCGACGTGACCGTGCGCGTCGAGGGCGACACGCTCTACGCCCCCGGGATCGGCGACAACACCCGGGGACTGGTTGTGCTGCTGGCCGTTCTGCGCGCAATGGAGCAAGCCGGTATCGAGACCGACGCAGATATCTTGTTCGTCGGAAACGTCGGCGAGGAAGGCCTGGGCGACCTGCGTGGCGTAAAACACCTGTTCCGCGACGGCGGGCCCCCGATCGACTCGATGATCGCCGTGGATGGCGGCGATACGACGCGACTGGTCTACGGCGGCGTCGGTTCGCATCGTTATCGGATCACGTTCAATGGCCCCGGGGGTCACTCATGGTCCGCATTCGGCCGGGCCAGTCCCCATCACGCACTTGGCCGCGCAATCGAGAAATTTGTCAGCAACGGACCGTCGGTCACGTCGACGGGTGACAAGACCAGCTTCAACATCGGCCGCATCGGCGGTGGCACGTCCGTCAATTCGATCGCATTCGAGTCCTGGATGGAGGTCGACATGCGCTCCGAGACCCAGGACAAGCTGGATGCGATCGATGCCGTGCTGCAACAAGCCGTCCGGGACGCCCTGGCCGAGGAAAACGCGGCGCGCAAGGAAAACGCGGCACTCACGGTAAGCATCGAACGAATCGGCACACGCCCGGCAGCACGCGGAGCGATCGACTCGCCGCTGGTGCAACGAGCCGCGGCGGCGATGCGCCAGCTCGGTGTCGAGCCTGACCTGCAACTCAGCTCCACCGACGCCAATTACCCGCTGTCGATCGGCGTGCCCGCGATAACGATGAGCCGCGGCGGCGTCAGCCAGAATGCGCACGCACCCAACGAGTCATGGCAGGACATCGACAGCCATGTCGCCATACAGATCGGCCTGTTGACGCTGCTCGCCGAGGCGGGCCGCTAGTAGATGCGTCCCCCGACGCTGATGCTCGTGCCGAAGCCACCGCCGCCGTAATAGCCGCCGCCGCTGTAGGAGCTGTAACCGACGCTGCCATAGACCCGCGGCTGCTCACAGGATGACAGCAGCCCGCTCAGCGCAAACAGCAGCATCGCGCCGATGAGGCGTAGTTTTCTGGCAGTAATCATTCGGTATCTCCTTGTTGGAGCGGCCAGGTTTGCAGGGCGATCCCGGCACCCGACGGTCCGGCAACAAATGCCACGGTACCACCTATGGGCCGCGGCTGTGCCGGGACTATCACGCGACCACCGAGCGCCTCGACGCGAGAGGTGATCGCCTCGGGGTCTTCGACGCGCAGGTAATTGACCCATACCGGCAGTTGACCTTCGAACGGGTGCGGCAGGACCGCCACGCGGGCTTGCTCGCCGTCCGTCAACAGCCGGTAAACGACATCGGAGCCCTCGACGTCGCGGTCATCGACGGAGAGACCCGCCACGCCCCCGAAGAACTGCGACGCGGCGTCGACGTCATCGGTCCACAGCTCGTTCCAGAGCCAGCCATTCATGACCGGCTCCTGTGCCTCCGGATCACCGCTCCGGGACTCGAGCAGCGCAATGATGGCTTTGTCCGGGCCCGCCACGACCGCCATCACACCGCGCGGCCCGACATCCGTCGGCGGAGTGAGAATTTCACCACCGTTTGCCGCAACGTTGCCCGCGGCGGCGTCAATATCGGCGACCGACATTACCGTGACCCACTGCGAGATATCGCTGTCCCGATTCAGCGCATTGGCATCGACCATACCGCCGATCAGGGCGCCGTTGTGTCGAATGAGCATGTAGGTGTCGTCGTTACCCACGCCGATACCGCCGGGCGGCGTTTCGAACTCCCATCCAAACAACTCGCCATAAAATGCCCGCGACTCTGCCGGGGTGTCCGTCAGCAAGTCGTGCCAGACGATCCTGCCGGTGTCCTGCTCGCCGGTCGGCGTTTCGGAAATCGCCGGCAAACTGGGCGTCACCGTGGCACATCCTCCAGCCAGCATCAGTATCGATGCCAACACCACTGTAATTCTGGTCAATGTCGTCTCCTTGGTCGACCGGTCGCGAGGGGGGCACAGTCTACCGTATAAACTCCGCCCGATCGTCCTGTGGTAGTCTCGCATCCACAACGAACAAGAACGGGGGACGCGACTTGAACTCGTCCGCAAACGCAACCCGGCCCTATCCCGAGCTAACATGGGTGGCGGTCATCGTCGGCTGGATCATCGGCGTCATCATTGCCGTATCGATCGGCTATGCCGCCCTGATCCTCGGCTTCTCAATCGAAGGCTCGGAGCTCGCTGCAATACTGGGCTTCGGCGTGCTGCGCGGACTGCTGCGCCGCAAGAGCATCATCGAGAACAATATCGTCCAGACGATCGCCTCGGGTGTGAACGGCGCTTCGTCGGGCATGATGTTCTCGGTGCCGGCAATCTTCCTGCTCGGTTTCGGCGATCGCTTCGATCCCGTGATCCTCACGTTCGGCTGTATTGCCGGTGCATTTCTCGGCATCGCATTCATCATCCCGCTCCGCAAGCACATGATCGACTACGAGCGCCTGACCTACCCGGGTGGTGTGGCCGTCGCGACGATCCTGAAATCGCCGGGTGCGGGCGTGCGCAAGGCCATCATCCTGTTCGTCGCCGCCCTGGTCAGCGCCGGCATCCACTACGCGACGATTCATTTCGAGTTCGACAACTGGAACCTCGGTGCCCTGCTTGGCATGCCCGACTACATGAACGGCATCTGGTACCTGTCGCTGATGACAATTGGTGTTGCCTTTATCGCCGGCCGCGGAGGTATCGCGTTCATCATCGGTGGCTTCGTCGCCTATTGGTTCATTTCGCCGATGCTGTCCGCGACCGATGCCTTCCCGGTCGATGCGGCGGGCCAGGCAATCAGCGAGCCCAATGCGTTGCGGCTGATGCTGTACCGGCCTTTCGGCATCGGCATGCTGATCGGTGGCGCGATCATGGGCGTGATTCTGGCCGCGCCGCTCATCATTAGCGCAATCAAGTCGATGCAGAAGGCGGCCAGGGTCGCGGGCGGAAGCGGCAGCGAGGAGATGCCGATCAAGCTGCTCTACTTCGCCGTATTCGGCGCCGTTATCCTGCTCTGTGTCATGGCCGTTGGATCTGTCGACACGATGGGTCTCGGCGGCGGCATCGCGATGGCCCTGCTCGGCACGCTGTGGATCTGGATGGCCGGTATCATCCTGTCCGAGGCTATCGGCCGTACCAACTGGTCGCCGTTGTCCGGCATGACGCTCGTCGGCATAACGCTGCTGATCGTCGTGACGCAGGCCATCGGCCTCGACCGCGCCGATTCGATCGTTGCGGCCATCATGGTCGGCGCCGCGATGTGCGTCGCGATGTCGCAGGCGACCGACCTGATGCTCGACCTCAAGACCGGCTATCTCGTCGGCGCGACGCCGCGCATGCAGCAGATGGGCCAGTTCATCGGCGCCTGGCTCGGGCCGATCGTCGTCATCTTCGTCATTTTCGTGCTGCACGAAGCCTATGGGCTGGGCAGCACCAAGCTGCCGGCGCCGCAGGCACAGGCGCTTGCCAGTACCGTTGACGGCATCCTGGGCGGCGATGTGCCCGCACAGAAATACGCGGCAGGCGCCATCCTCGGTGGCGTGCTTTCGGCATTGATGGGCGGTCTCGGCATCACCGTCGGCCTCGGGTTCTACCTGCCGTTCAACATCGTGCTGACCTACTCGCTCGGCACGCTCGGCCGCGAACTTGCGGACCGCTTCAAGGGCAAGGACTGGTCGGATGACGTCGGTATCCCGATTGCGGCGGGATTCATCGTCGGCGAAGCGCTGGTCGGCGTCGGCAACGCGATGGTCGCGGTTCTCGGCGGGGCCTAGGAGGAATTTCGAGATGAAGAAGATTGCTTACCTGTTACTGGTCGCCGGTTTCCTCTATGGCGCCTACGTCGCCGCACTCGATGAAAAAATTGTCGACTGGAACTTGTTCGCGATTGCCGGACTGGCGGCCATTGCGGGCGTTGTCATAGCGAAACGGGCGGACTCGGCTGCGGCGCGGTCGGGCACGGTGCTCGAGATGAACCGCAACGAGCTCAATGAATCGATCGCCAATATTGTCCGCGATCTCGGGGAAGTCACGGATGGTGATCCGCCCACGCGCGAACGATTGCGCGAGTGGATCGACTCGACGCTCAGACATGACCTGCGCCGATTTGCCGAAGCTCGTGAAAGCATGGTGCATCTCTACGGCATGCAAACTTATGCAGACATCATGAGTGAATTCGCTGCCGGCGAACGCTACGTCAATCGCGTGTGGTCGGCCGCTGCCGACGACTATGACGACGAGGCCAGGCGCTACCTGGACCGGGCCAATGAGCAATTCCGGCATGCTCAGTCACAGCTGAAGGAAGCCGCAAGCCAGTACCTGTAGACCGGATCTGCGATGGATTTCGACCACAACGCGAAGACCCTGGACCTGCTCGAGCGCCTGACCGCGTTCATGGACGAGCATGTGTACCCGAAAGAGCAGGACTTCTTCGACCAGGTTCGCGCGATGGGCGATGACTGGCAACCGGTCCCGATCATCGAGGAACTGAAACCCAAAGCGCGCAAGGCCGGCCTCTGGAACCTGTTCCTGCCCGAGTCGGAGTACGGTGCCGGTCTGACCAATCTCGAGTACGCGCCCCTGTGCGAGGTCATGGGCCGCGTGCACTGGGCCCCCGAGGTCTTCAACTGTTCGGCCCCCGATACGGGCAACATGGAGACGCTCGTGCGCTACGGCAGCGCAGAACAGAAGCGCGACTGGCTCGAGCCGCTGTTGGCCGGCGAGATCCGTTCGTGTTTTGCGATGACCGAGCCCGAGGTCGCCTCGTCCGACGCTCGCAACATCTGCGCGACGATCCTCCGCGATGGCGACGAGTACATCATCAACGGACGCAAGTGGTGGTCGTCGGGCTCCGGCGACCCTCGCTGCAAGATTTTCATATTCATGGGCAAGACCGATCCTGACGGAGACGATGTCTACCGGCAGCAGTCCATGATCCTCGTTCCGGCCGACACGCCGGGCATCACTGTTCATCGTTCGCTGCCCGTGTTCGGTTACAGCGATGCGCCGCATGGCCACGGCGAGATCACGTTCGACGATGTTCGCGTCCCCGTCAGCAATATCCTGCTCGGCGAAGGGCGTGGCTTCGAGATCGCCCAGGGCCGGCTCGGCCCGGGGCGCATCCATCACTGCATGCGTCTTATCGGGCTCGCCGAGGTCGCGCTCGAAAAGATGTGCCGGCGTGCGCTGGAGCGCAGCGCGTTCGGCAAGCCACTGGCCGACCAGGGCGTCAGCCGGGAACGTATCGCCGAGTCGCGCATCCTGATCGACCAGGCGCGCCTGCTCGTACTCAACGCTGCGGACAAGATGGACAAGGTCGGTAATCGCGAGGCGCGCAAGGAGATCGCCATGATCAAGGTCGCCGCACCGAACATGGCCTGCCAGGTCATCGACTGGGCGATCCAGATGCACGGTGGCGGTGGCGTATCCGACGACTTCGGCCTGGCCTACGCTTACGCCGGCGCGCGCACCCTGCGCCTGGCTGACGGCCCCGATGAGGTCCACCGCGACCAGATCGCGCGCCTCGAGATGAAACCCTATCGCTAGGCAATGGGCGCCGCCAGGGACAATCGCGAGCTGGGCCGGCCGTCGGAAGCGCTGCAGATCGACCAGTCCTCGCTCGACGCCTATCTTGGCGTGCAGATCCCCGGCTATGCGGGCGGCGGAGATATACAGCAGTTCCTGGGCGGTCAGTCCAACCCGACCTACCTGATCGAAGACGAGTCCGGCAGCTACGTGTTGCGCAAGAAGCCGCCGGGCAAGCTGCTGCCGTCGGCGCATGCTGTCGACCGCGAATACCGGGTCATCTCCGCCCTCGCCGGCACCGGGGTCCCGGTTCCGAGGGCGCGCATCCTTTGCGAGGACGACAATGTCATTGGGCAGTCCTTCTACGTCATGGACTACGTCCCCGGACGCGTATTCACCGGCCGCGAGATGCCGGACTGTGCGCCCCGCGAGGTCACGGAGATGTTCCGATCCATGGCAGGTGTCCTCGGCGCGTTGCACACGGTGGATTTCGAAGCCGTCGGCCTGAACGATTTCGGTCGGCCGGCAGCCTACGTCGAACGGCAGGTTGCCCGGTGGTCCGGCCAGTACGAAGCATCGAAAGTGGAAGACTGCGAAGCCATGGATCGGGTCATCGCTTGGCTGGCGGCCAACAATCCAACGGACGAGCGCGCATCCCTCGTGCACGGCGATTACCGGCCCGGCAATGTGATCTTCGACAATGACGGCCCGGACGTCGTCGCTGTTCTCGACTGGGAGCTATCGACGATAGGCCATCCACTCGCCGATGTCGGCTACTTCCTGATGCCCTATCGACTCGACGCCAGGGCGGCACCATTTGGACTCGCGGGACTCGATCTCGACGCGATCGGTATCCCGCCCGAGCACGTCGTGCTGGAGTACTACAGCGAATCGGCCGGGCTTGACACATCACCCGATATCGACTTCTACATCGTGTTTGCAATGTTTCGTCTGGCCGCCATCCTCGCGGGCGTCCTGAAACGCGGACTCGACGGCAACGCATCGGACCCGCGCGCCATCGAGCAGGGACGCACCTACGCTCCACTCGCGGCCGTTGCACTAAGTATTGCCCGCAGTTGCTGAGCCCGCCAGCCGCTGGGGTACAATGCGCGCTCGTTTGCGAAGGCGACCCTGAATGTCAGACAAGATCATCGAAACGGATGCCCTCATAGTCGGCGCAGGTCCGGTAGGAATCTTCCAGGTTTTCGAACTCGGCCTGCTGGGCGTCAAGGCGCACATCCTCGACACGATGCGTGTCGCCGGTGGCCAGTGCGCCGAGCTCTACCCGGACAAGCCGATCTACGACATCCCCGGCATACCGGTCTGCAGCGCTGAAGAACTGATCGACGCCCTGATGGAGCAGATCAAGCCATTCGATGCCGAGTTCCACCTCGGCGAAGAAGTGACTGAAGTCGAAGTGCTCGACGACGACTGGTTTCGCGTCGTCACCGACAGCGGGACCGAGTTCAGGACGAAGACCGTGTTCATCGCGGGCGGCGTCGGCTCATTCCAGCCGCGACGGCTGCGCTTCGAAGGCATCGACACTTTCGAGGACAAGAACCTGTTCTACAAGGTGCGCGACCCTGGCAAATTCGACGGCAAGAACGTCGTCATTCTCGGCGGCGGCGACTCGGCGCTCGACTGGGTCGTCGAGCTTGCGCCGAAATGCGAGAAGATCACGTCAATCCATCGGCGTCCCGAGTACCGCGGTGCGCAGGCGACCGTCGACAAGATGCTGGCGCTGGCGGATGCCGGCAAGGTCGAGCCCATCATCGGCCAGGTGTCGGGATACAAGTCGGACGATAATGGCGTCACGGCGATAAGGGTCGAGGTCGACGGCGAGGAACGCGAGATCCCCTGCGACGCTGTCCTGGTTTTCTATGGACTGGCGCCGAAACTCGGGCCCATCGCCCAATGGGGTCTCGACATCAACCGCAAGACGATCAACGTCGACACCGAGAAGTTCGAGACGAGCACGCCCGGCATCTATGCCGTCGGCGACATCAACTTCTACCCGGGCAAGAAGAAGCTGATCCTGAGCGGCTTCCACGAGGCGGCGCTCGCCGCGTTCGCGGCCAAGGCACGCATCGAACCCGAGAAGAAGGTGCGCCTGCAATACACGACGACGAGTCCGCTCATGCACGAGCGGCTCGGCATCAAGGACGAGTAGCTAGTAGTTGAGCGACAGCCTTAATGTATAGGCCCGGCCGAATACGTCGTACATTTCGGTATCGGTATTGGCTTGCTGGCCGTTGTCGGCCATAAATGCCGGACCTTCATCGAACAGGTTTGCAATCGTCAGACCGAGCGACACATTGTCGTTCAATTCGTGCCGGATACTCAGGTCGACGTAACTCTTCGAACCGATGGATTCGATCGCCGGATTGACGAACTCGGGCGGGATGCCGAATGCAGGGGCGGCATCACGCGCCGAATTCCTGGTTCCTTCAATCCATCGCCAGGCAAGTTGGGCGTGCCAATCTGACGAACTCCACGTAACTGTTGTTCTCATCCGGTTCTCCGGGAATACCGAGTCGTTACCGAACCAGTTGCAGGTAAACCCGAACTTACCGACACATTCAAAAGCGGTCGACGCGGGGTCTGCCTGTATCGAGTTCTCGAGCACGTGAGTCCAAACGACACTGACGTCCAGATTCGCATAGCTACTACCCAATGCCAGCCAGCCCGACAAATCTGTGCTGAATTCCAGCTGCGTATCGAAACCTTCGGTCCTGAGATTGCCCAGGTTCGCGTTGGTCAAATCCACGGCATTGATGTTAAAAGTCGCCGGATCCCGGGCAATGCCATCACAGGTCGCCCGCGCCGTGTTTGCCGGATCCCAGCACACGAGCAGCGGGTCCGACTGACCGATAGTGTCCTCGACCTCGATCTCGAAATAGTCAACCGAGAGCATCCACGGTTCGAACATGGAAAAGATGATGCCGGCCGTCAGCGTCTCCGCGTTCTCCGGCTCGAGCGCCGGATTACCGCCGTAGGTATATACGACCGGCCATTGCAATGCTGCTTCGAAAGTGCCGAGTTCTGTGACCGGGATGCCCTGCGCGACGCAAACATCTGCGAGCCCGCTGCCCACCGGGTCGGCTGACGCCGAACAGGGGTCTTCGCGCGGGTCAAAGAGCACTGCTGCGCCGTCCTCGTCATAAGGAATCTGGAAGGCCTCGCCAAGGTTGGGCGCACGCGCGCTGCGCTGGAACATCGTACGGAAACGAATGCCCTGGAAGGGCTCCCAGTCGGCGCCCAGCTTCCAGGTTTCCAGTTCCCCGGCTTTGTCGTAGCTGGACAGGCGACCGCCGAGCTCGAGTCCGAGATAATGGGCCATCGGCACATCGCTCAGCAGGGGCAAGATTGCCTCCGCATAAATCTCATAGACCGATTCCTCGCCAACAACATTGGAGTCGGCGCGAAAGCCCAGTGTGTCGCCGCTGAACAGCGCCTCGTCGGCCGTCAGGCTGCCCGAATCCTCTCGCCATTCGATGCCAATCGCGGTCGCAACATCGCCTGCAGGCCACTCGAAGACCGTACCGCGAACGAACGCACTCACCAGGCTCTGGTCGCGATCGATGACACTCACGTAGGGAGCAGCCCGAATGAAGTCGGCCCCGGCCCGAGAAAGATTGCCTTCACCGAAAAGGTTCAGTGGCACGCAGCCATTCGACGGGTCGAAACAGTTGCCGGTCACGGGGTCGACGAGCAGGCCTTGTTGCAGGCGGGAGAAGGACCCGTCATTGAGCTGCCGCTCCTCCTCTTCCGATTTCGTGTAGCTGACCCACATGTCGTATTCCCACGATCCGGATATATCCCCTCGCAGACCGGCCAGCAATCGAGTGTAGTCGCGTTCGGATTGGATGATCCTCGGTCCCAGTTCCAGGAGGCGCCGCGACAGCGCGATGCCGACAACGTTCGGCCCGACAGGGAACCCGTTGTCGGCAAGCAGCTGCTGGTTGGCCGGTGTCAGCACCGGGTTGTCGGTATTGATCGCGACGAATGCGCCGAACGTGCCCGTCGGTGCAAGGCTGCTAATGACGTCGTCGCGGGTGTGCATCAACTCCGAATAGAGCTCGACCCTGTCAGAGAGATCAAAATTGATCAGGGCGCCGGCCGAGTAGCGCTCGAGCGGGAGCTGCAGGTAGTTGATCGGCGCGTAGTCGTAACGATCGTCGGGTGAAATCCATTCGCGCGGATCTCCGTTGGCATCCCAGGTGGTCCGTGCCGGCCCGTTGCCGAAATCGATCCGCGGGAAAGACATCGTGCCCGCCGGTGTCGTCGAACTACCCCCGGGCTCGAGCATGCCGGTAAACCAGTTGTCGCTTATGGTCTGCGCCGCAAAATCCCGATCTGCCTGGAAAGTTTCCTTGCGGTCGAGGTAGCCGCCGAACAGAGCCAGATTTCCTCTATTGAAGTTACGGCCCCAGGCGAGGTTCACGTCATATGTGTCCGAGTCACCCTGTTCGGTCGCGTAGTAAGTCATGTCGAGACCGAAACCATCGAAGTCGTCCCGGGTGATGAAATTGACGACCCCGGCAATGGCGTCGGAGCCGTACACGGTCGTCGCGCCGCCTGTGATGATCTCTACGCGTTGCATCAACACGCTCGGCAGCGTGTTCACGTTAACCGCACTGCCAATACCTGCGGGTGCGATGCGCCTGCCATTCATCATCACGAGTGTGCGGCCCGCCCCGATACCGCGCAGGTCGATCCGCGCCGAACCATCACCGGGATTGTTGCTCGCGCGGCCGAAGGACGGCTGCACCTGCGGCAGGGGATTGAGTGATTCTTCGAGCGTCGCCTGCCCCGAGCTCACAATGTCATCGCGGTCGATCGAGGTGATCGGACTCGGCGCTGTGAAATCCCGGCGCCTGAGGCGCGACCCGGTGACGATGATCTCCTCGACACCGGTCTCTTCGCCATCGGCTTCGTCGAAGGTCGCTACATCGTCTTGCGCGGACGCGTACCCACTAAAAATTATGGCAAACGCGGCCGCTAAGCCTTTGGAAGAGCCGGAAAGAAACTGCCGGACACGCATGGCCCACCCCCCAGAGTAATGCGGATCAAACTCTGTGTCTTATTTTGGCCAATTATATCAAGGAAATAGACGCATATTCAGATTGCGGCGCGCTCCTCCCCGAACCGCAACTCTCTCAATGTCGCCGTTTTCTTGTACTGGTGCGCCTGCATGCGGCGCAGGATGTCGTCGAGCATGCGGATGGCCGCCAGGATATGCGGGCCCTTGTTAAGCATGACGCAGTCTGCCCGCTGTGACATCGCGGCGTCGGAAATCTCGGCTCGGGACGGGAATCCTCGCTTCGCTTTCTTCTCGAGGACCTGGGTCGCCCAGATCACGGGCACCTGTGCCGCCTCGCAGATCCACAGGACTTCCTCTTGCAGTTCGGCAAGCCGTTCCCAGCCCGCCTCGACGGCAAGGTCGCCGCGCGCGATCATGACGGCCGTTGGATAGCGCCGCATTGCCGTGAGCAATAACGTTGGCAGGTTCTTGAAGCCCTTCTTCGTCTCGATCTTGATGATCAGGCCGATCTCCTTCGCGCCGATCCGGTCGAGCTCCTCGTGCAGCGCGATGATGTCGGACGGCCGACGCACGAAAGACAGGCTTACCGCATCTGCATTCTGGACGATGAATTCGAGATTATTCTTGTCGGCCAGCGTCAGGCCAGGCAAGCGGATATCGCTGTCGGGGAAATTGATACCGCGATCCCCACGAAGGCGGCTCCCTGTCGGCTTGGCCTTGGTCACCTCGATCTCGAGCACGTCATCCCGCGAATCGCGGACCACACCCGAGATCTTGCCGTCGTTGAGCGACACGCGGTCGCCCGCTGACACGAACGCGAAGACCTCCGGCTGCCGGCACGATATGCGGGCCGGTTCCGTGATCTGTCCGTCGTCACCTTCGACGGCAGGCGCACCTTCAATGGCTGCCGCATGCAGCTCCAGCATATCGCCCGGCCGTAACCGCAGGGGTTGTTCGACGGCTGGCAAGTCACCAACGCGATACGCCAGTTTGTCTGCTTCATTCTGGCGGCACAGTCGCAGCTTCATACCGGTCGCGATGTAAGCGCCCTGGTAGAGTTCGGCAACAAGTCCTTTGTCGTCCTTGTCGACGATCATCAGTCTGCGCTTCTTGCCTCGCGTGTCCCTGAGCCGCATCACGTCACCACGATGGGCGAATTCGAGGCACTCCCGAGGCACGGGTATGACCGCCGCCTTGGTGCCCTGCCACGGGACATCTTCAGGAATCAGGCGAATGCGGCGCGGCGCGATGACGCGCCCCAGCGGGTCCCTGCGCGGCCGCATGTGGACAACCCGTGGACCGGGCCGCAGCGGTCCGGTCCTGAGCTTCGGCCCGGCCAGGTCCATGACGATGCGGCACGGCTTGCCGGCGGCCTCACTTTCTTGCCGGATGTTACTTACCATGGCTGCCCAGGTCTCCTCGTCATCGTGCGAACAATTGATGCGTGCGACATTCATTCCGGCATCGAGCATGCCGGCAACGAGTGACCTGTCTGTTGCAGCCTCGATCGGCATCGTCACCATGATGCTGACGTCGCGACCGGCGGGAAACTCACCCAGGATTTCGGCTTTGTGACGATCGGCGGTCGGATTCCTGAGCAGCAGTGGGCTATCGGCTAGCGCTTCGGCCTTATTGCTCAGCGCCGCGCATACCGCGTCAATCGATGCCAGGACGTTGCGCTCCGCCCGTCCCAGCGATGACAAGCCCAGGATAGCGAGGTCTTGCTGCAACTCGCGAATGTCGAACTTGCGCAGTGCCAGGTAGTGCACGAGGTTTTTCGCGCTTTCGCGGTACCGCGGATCCACGGCCAGGAGAGAATCCGCATAGAGCCCCTCCGATGCGACGGCTTGCGCTCGAATCGCTTCGAGCTGCTCCGCCACGCGCTCAGTGTCGACAAAGTGGGCCAAACGATTTCTCCTGCTGGCACCTTTTTAATGCATTTTGACGTCCCAGACAGTTCTGGATTTCACGTATGCGAACGCATCAGGGAATTTGCGGATAGCAGGCAGGCGCCGGCTCGGCTGCGGGTGTCGCCGCACGGCGCGCGGCCGGATCGGAGAAGCCGTGAGTTGCGGATCGACCACGGTTACAGCGGCTGGTACGAGCCAAGCGAGGCCTAATGCCGGCCCGACGGTGACAGCTTCGTCTGTGACTAGAGGTAGCCGGCGTAGCTGCTGATGTACTTGGCCGCATTGTCGGCGGATATCAGCACCGCCGTGCCGTTCTTTGCCAGGCCTGAGTTCAGTGCCGCGTGCAGAACGGCGCCCGTCGTGGGTCCGACCATGATCCCATCCTTGCGGGCTACTTCGATGCCGGCCCGGTAGGCCTCTTCGTCGGTAACTGAAACCACATCGTCGAGCAATTCCGTGTCGAGGATGCTCGGGAAATGCTCATCGGGCAGGCCCGTGATGCGCTTGAGGCCCGACAGCTTATGGTGCCGCGATGCCGGTTCCACGGCGATGATGCGAATGTTCGGGTTCTGTTCCTTGAGATATCGGCCGACACCGCTGATGGTTCCACCGGTGCCGACGCCGGCAAAGAAATAGTCAACCGCACCGTTGGTCTGTTTCCAGATCTCGGGACCCGTTGTCGTGTAGTGCGCCTCGACGTTGAGCTCGCTCTCGTACTGGTTCGGGCTCACGTACCTGCCGTTGTAGGCCTCGCTCTCGACCATGCTCTTGACGACGCCGCGAGCGCCTTCCGACGGGAACAGCGGGCACAGCTCGTCCTCGACCTCGATCAACTCGGCGCCCAGGAACCTGAGCAGCGCTTTCTTCTCCTCGGGCGTGCCGTCCGGCACGGCGATCTCGATCGGCGTGTCCTGCGCATTGGCCATCGCCGCAAGCGCTATGCCTGTGTTTCCGGCCGACGGTTCGACGAGCGCCTGACCTTCTTTTATGCGCAGTCCGCGCAGCATGTGCAGCGCCGTGCGGTCCTTGATCGATCCGAACGGGTTCATACCCTCGAGCTTGAGCAGCACATCGAGGTCGTCGCGAGGGTTCATGCGTGGGCTGAGACGCACCATCGGCGTCGGGTTGTCCGGGTTCGGGGCCAGGTCGACGATGCTGTCGTAAACCCGGTCCCCGGCCGGAGACCCAGATTCTCTCGCGATGAGTTTCAGTGCGGCGTCCATAGCCCGAAGTCTATGGGCGTATTGTTCTCAGGCAATAAAGTGGTACGACCGAGTTGCTATAGCGATATAACTCCTCGTTATAAGCACTCCTCGAGCACCTCGCTGTGGCGCTCCGCCCGGATGTCGCTGCGCTCGCGAATAATCTGGTAGCCGACGTAGTACTTGAAGATGTTGCTAACGTAAGTGACTGTTTCTCGGCCAATTTTTCGTGCCGCGATGATTTCGACATTGTCGAACCAGATATTGCGGTCGTAGCCGGCCTCCTCCGCATCCCGGCGCATCCGCGCCACCTTGGCGGGTCCCGCGTTGTAGGCCGCCAGGCTCAGCAGCCATTGGTTGAGATCGTTGACGCCTGCGTCGTCGAAGTAGCGATCGGCGAGAAATCGCAGATACTTGGCGCCGGCGTGAATGTTGTTCTCGACCGTGCTGATGTCGTCAATTCCGACGTTTCGATCAGCCGCAGTCGAGGGCTTGATTTGCATGATGCCGACCGCGCCGGCAGGACTGCGGCGATTCTGCCTCAGACCCGATTCCTGGAATCCCTGGGCCGCCAGCATGAGCCAGTCGAAATCGTATCGCTCGCCGTACGTCATGAAAGTGGATGCCAGTTCCTCGATTCGCTCCGAGCGCTGGCCGGCATGCGCACAGCGCACCTGCGAGGCGTCCTTGAGGTAGCGGTTGAACGTGTCGTTGCCGACCAGCGTGCCTTTGCCGTACCTGCGCAGAAACTGGTTGACGACATCGAGCAGGCCCGGCGTATCCGAGCGCGTGACCCAGGCAATCGATCCGCCTTCATTGATGACGAGATCTTCACGAACCCGTATGTCCGGAAATACTTCCGACCAGAATTTCGCCTTGTAGTCATCGAGAACCGTCACGCCGACCATACCGCCATTGAGCATCTCGAGAATGTCCTCCGCCTCGAGGAGCTCATCGGCCCGCGTAATGACCGGCCGAGCGAGGCCCTGCGCTTCGAAATCCGTGGCGAGCCGCTGCAGGTGCTCGTGGTAACTGCTCGACTCGCGGACAAAAATCTCCACACCTGCGAGATCTTCAAGTGTGTCTATATCGGGCGCCGTCGGTCCCGTCACGATCACCTCATCGATTTTGGTCCTGAGCGGACGGCTGAAACTGAAACTCTCGGATCGTTCGTCGGTAATCGTGAGGTCGGCCGCTACGAGGTCCGCGTGGCCTGCCTCGAGTGCCGGAAGCAGTTCGCCCCTGCTGACCGGAATAACCACGAAATAGACCTTGACGTTGCCGGTGCCGAGTTGCTCGTTGACGAATCCCTCCAGTCGCTGCACCAGTTCATAGATTGCCCCCTTGGGACGAGCTTGGTCGTAATAGAACTGGTAACCGCCGTAGGGAACGACGACCCGGACGACGCGCCGCTCGATCATCCGCTGATAATCGACTTTGGCAGGCGCCCAGATGACCGCGAACGGCATCGGCAGCAAATCTCCGGTCGACGGATTGACGGGCGGGCCTGCATCGGTCTCTGGCTCGGACTCCGATGGGACTTCGGTTTCGGCCGCCGCCTCGGCCGGCGGCAGCAGCTCTTCCTCGGGGGCCTCCGAGCCGCAGGCGGCAACACTGACGAGGGCCAAGAGCAATATGAGATCCAGACGCGCCATCGCCGGATTCTACCTCAGAGGCGGTAGGCAGAATCCCTTATGCAAAATCAGTCTCTATTAGCTAATACTAATATTCATGAACTCCATGGCCTTGGGGTTTATGCATCCGACATCTGCAGGGGAAAACGACAATGGATCTCCTCGAATTTGCCCGCGGACCTGCCCTCCAGGTTGCATCCCTGATTTTTGCAGCCGGCCTCGTCTGGCGCCTCATACACATCTTCCTGATTCCGAAGAAGACCGACATCTCGGAGGCACGGTTCGGTGGGGAGAAAATGGGTGGTTTGCGAACGATATTCTCGCGCTTCGTGCACCACCAACCGTTTCGCAGAAGGACTCGCAATGGCACCTTGCTTGCGTACACCACACACATCGGCCTTGCGATCATCGTTTTCGGCAGTGCGCCGCACATCCTGTTCATCGAAAGCTTTTCCGGGCTGTCCTGGACGCCGCTGCCCAACGTTGTGATTCATGTTGCGGGCGCCCTGACGCTGGCTGCGTTGCTCACATCACTCGGGCGGCGTCTCAGCCACCCGGTGCTCAAGATGCTGTCGAACTTCGACGACTACTTCACCTGGCTCGTAACCACCCTGCCAGTCGTCACGGGCCTTCTGGCGGTCGCGCATGTCGGAGCCAGGTATGAAATGCTGCTCGCAATCCACATCCTGAGCTTCAATGTTTTCCTGATCTGGTTCCCATTCGGGAAATTAATGCACTCGTTCATCGCGATCGGATCGCGTTACACGACCGGTGTGACGTTTACGCGCAGGGGGGCCAGGGTATGACTCAAGCCACCGAACAATATCCGCTCGATACAAGCGAACAACGCCTCACGATCCGGGAACCGCATCCTCGTCACGATACGCAGGGCGATATGACGGCCGACGAGCGTCTGCGCAAGGCAATGGCGAACTTCGCCAAGGACATCAACCGCACGACGGCAACCTACATGGAGGCCTGTGTGCACTGCGGCCAGTGTGCCGAGGCCTGCCACTACTATGTCCGGACCGAAGACCCCCGGTACACGCCGATCTGGAAACTCGAAATCTTCAAACAAGCCTACAAGCGTGAAAACAGTCCGTTTGGACTTTTCTACCGGGCTCTTGGACTCAAACGCAAGGTCAGTGTCGAACAGCTCGGCGAGTGGCAGGAACTCCTGTACGACTCCTGCACAATGTGCGGACGCTGCTCGTTGATGTGCCCGATGGGCATCGACATTGCTACCCTGATCGGCCAGGCGCGGCACGGCATGTTCGAGGCCGGGTTGATCCCGGACGAGCTGCACGCTGTGGCACAGCGCGCCCGTGAAGAAGGCAGCCCCCTCGGGGCAACGGCATCGGTGTTTGAAGACCGGGCGGAATGGATGGCCGACGAACACGATACCGAGGTATACATCGATGAAGACGAAGCCGACATCCTTGTGACGATGTCGTCGATCGAGATCATGAAATACCCGAATGCCATCGGGGCCACGGCGAAAATCCTGAATGCGCTCGGCGAAAAGTGGACGTTTCGAACCGAGGGCTACGAAGCGACCAACTTCGGCATGATGGCGGGTAACGTTGAATGGCAAAAGCACGCGACGATGAAGCTGATCGACTCCGCCATCAAATGCGGCGCCAAGCTCGTGCTACTCCCGGAATGTGGCCACGCATACGGCGCATTGCGGTGGCAAGGCGCCGCAATGTACGGCAAACCGCTACCGTTCAAGGTGCAGCACGTCTCGGAGTTCCTGGCGGACGTCATCAGCTCCGGCCGGCTCAAGGTGAAGAAAGTCGACCAGACCGTGACATTCCATGATCCGTGCCAGGTATCACGCCGCGGCGGCGCAACGCCTGCGCCGCGAGTCGTTATGGAAGCACTGGGTCTCGATCTCAAGGAGATGGTCCCCACTGGCGATTTCAATTGGTGCTGCGGCGGTGGCGGCGGCGTCGTGACGATCCACCGCGCTGACAGGCTGCGTTACAAGGTCTTCGAACTCAAGATGGAGCAAGTAGAGGCGACCGGCGCCGACACCGTATTGTCAACGTGCTCGAACTGCCGGCAGAGCTACAACGACGCCAAAGAGCACTTCCACTGGGATAAGACCATGGAAAGCCTGCTCGAGCTCGTCGCCGATAACCTCGCCGAAGAAAACTAGTGCTTGCTGGTAGCGCCCTCGGGTAACGCGAAGAACTGCAGTTCACCAAGCTCGCCTTCGAGGGACTGGAGTTTCTCCGGTCCTTCATCATTGAGGTGCTCGACCCAGCGCCGTGCATCGGTCATGTAATGATCATAGAGTTGCTTGCGCAGCGGCAGCGACAGGATGGCCGGCTCCCCTTCTTCATGTTCGAGTGCAGCATCGAGCTCGAACCGCGGTAGCTGACAGCAATCATTCTTGTGTGACCAGGTGCCTGTCGAGAGATCGAAATCGTAAAGCGCCAGGAAACGGTATCCGTTATTGGCGACGAAATGTACGGCATCGATGACGTAGTTCGCCTCGGCATCGTCCATGACCCAGTGCAATCCGACGCGACACCAGCCCGGCTTCATGCCGCAATGCCCTTGCTGGACGACGTGGCGGTAACGTTCTGACGTTTCGAGGTCGATATTGAGAAGCCGATGGCCGTAAGGACCGGCACACGAGCATCCCGCCCGCGACTGAATTCCGAACAGGTCGTTCAGCAAAGCAGTGACGAACTTGTGATGCAGGTAGTGGCCACGGTCATCCTTGATGTTGAACGACATGATGCCGACGCGCCGTGACGCATCGGGATTGCCGAGAATTTCGATGTTGTCGTTCCCGGCCCAGCTCTCCAGGGCGCGGCTTGTCAGTTCGTACTCACGTTGCTCGATAACCTCGACGCCGACCCGATCCTTGATCTCGAACACGAGGCCTGCCTTGAGCGTCTGTAACACGCCCGGTGTGCCGGCTTTCTCGCGCTCCTCGATACGGCTAATGAAGTCCTGATCCGTGGGGCCGACATAGTCGACCGTGCCGCCGGCACTCATGCTGGGCGGCAGATCACGATTGTAGATACGCTCGTTAAAGACGAGTACGCCACTGGAACCGGGTCCGCCAAGAAATTTGTGCGGCGATATAAAAATCGCGTCGATCGACGGGTCCTCATCGCCGACCGGTTCCGGGTTCATGTCGATCTCGACATACGGTGCGCATGCCGCATAGTCGAAACAGGCGATAGCGCCGTAGCGATGCAGCAAAGCCGAGATATCGCGTACATTGCTGCGAATCCCGGTTACGTTTGACGCAGCCGAGAACGAACCGATCCGCAGCCGGTCCCGGTATTCGGGCGCCTGTAACAGTTCCTCGAGATGACTGAGGTCGATACTGCCATCGCCCGTTAACCGGACTTCAACGGACGTCGCGAGCGACTGGCGCCATGAAATCTCGTTCGAGTGATGTTCATAAGGTCCGACGAAAACGATCGGACGATGCTTGTCGAGCATGTCTGCAAATGCCCGTGAATCGAAATCGCCTTCGGAAGCATCGAGCAGCTTGTCGATATTCAGGCGCGTCACCGGAGACAGCGAGACTCCGACGATTTGCTGTAGCTTGTCGATCGCTCCGGTTGCACCCGTCCCGCAGGCAATGATCCGCCCCGAAGCGCCGGCATTGACCGATTTCTTGATCGCTTCTTCAGCCTCGTGCAGCAGCTGGGTCATGCTGCGGCCTGTGATGTCGTCCTCGGTATGCGTGTTAGCGTAGACGCGCTGCAGGCTCTGCAGATACGACTCGACGAACCGTAAACAGCGCCCCGACGCCGTATAGTCGCAGTACACCATCAGCCGCTCGCCGAACGGCGTCTTAAACGTCGAATCGACCCCGACAATTTGTTGTCTCAGGTCGGCCGGGGTCAATTTTCTTTTATTCAAGTACAGCCTCTTCGATGGAATTTACGATATCACCGGGAACGCCCATATTAGCCGTGAAAGCCCGGTAACCGGAATCCCAGAAGTATAACTGCATTCGCCACATCTGGCCGTAATGCAGCACCTGCGTCTGTCCGCCTTCCCTGACGATTAATACCTCGGTCGGCAGTGCTGCCACATGATCCACGCCCGGGTATGGAGACAGGTTGCTCTTGCCTTCCTTGCGATAGCGTGAATTGATACTGATCATACGATCTTCGATGAACGGATTCGTGAGGCCGAGGTGCACGACGTCGTCGCGCAGACGGATCTGCGATACAAGCTGCCAGCCACCAGGTTCGTCCGCGTTTGCCACTGCGTCTTCTTCGAGACTTGCGACCACCCGTTCGACAACATTGTCGAAGTTGGCAGCCTCATCTTCAATGATGACCAGCTGGCTCTTCTCCCACTTGCGAAATTTAGCCATCATCCGTGCCGGGCCGTCACCCTTGTACTTGTTGTAATGCTTCTCGGAACGAAGCGGCTCGGCTTGCACGCTGACGACCTGTCCGGGAATCGTCTTGACCAGATCCCTGATCTCATCAGCTGCGATTCCGGCCGCCTCCACGAGCGCATCGTAGTTGGGCGACTCCGCAAAGTAGATCATTGCGTGCGCAACAGGGTTTGCCATATTGACGAATGTGTTCTGCTGATCGCCCGACGTGAACACGGCAATACGCAAGATGTGCGCCGACGCCGTGCGTGGAGACTCGGATGATGCCGCTGCGACGAACGCTGGCGACGTCAATACATACAGCCTGGCCTTGTGCTTGCTCTCGGGCACACGAATATCGTGCGTGCCGTGCAACTGCAGCCCGGATCCAGCGATAGCCTGCTCCAGCGCCGCAGTCGTTTCGCCAAACGATCCCGACGCTTCGAGTATGGTTTCGAAGATGCCGATTTCATCATCCGCAAACAAAGGTGGCGCCCAAATGAGCGCCACCAAAACGATAATTAACTTTTTCATGATATTGCCCAGCCCTCCGGGGCTTGCAATGTTGTTAAAAGATGTAAGACACCTCGAATTCGAACTGGCTCATCTCCAGCTCGATCGTCTGCGTCGGATCAAACGGGCTCACTCCCTTGATGCTCTTCGAGGGCGCATACATCAACGAGAAATTCCATGCGCCGCCGCCGGACGTTTGCGTAGTAAGGCCCAGCGTGAAGTGCTGCTCCATGACACCCGGTGCCAGGATGTTGAACAGAACCTCGGACTCCGGGATCGGCTGTTCACCATAGCTATAACCGAATCGCCAGGTATTCCGGTCATTGTGCGTCCACTCCACGCCCACTTTGTAGGTCGTCATGTCTTCCCAGCCGAAACCGGCGCCGTTGCTGCCACCGAGGCAGTTCTGCGGCGGTGATGCCTGGGCGGCTGCCAATGCCTGTAGCGGGTCACCGGTCTGCCCCAGTACGAACCCGTATACCGCATACGGGCAGCTGAAAATATTCACCATCGGGTTGCCAACGGACGCAACGTCGCTGAATTCCGTGCGCTCGATGTCGAAATTGACGCGAACGTCGTTCGTGCCCTTGAACGAAATACCGAACTTCGTGCTGGCCGGAATATCGAAGCCGCCTGCCTCGGCAAACAGGTCCGAATAGTCGTCCAACTCACTCATCGACAGCTTCGACTGGTACGAGAGCCCGATGCTGACCGCATCGCTGAGCCCCCACCAGATACCGCCGGCAAAGCCATAGCCTGTGGACGTATCATGGCTGTTGTTCGTCAGGGAGTCCGGAGTCGGATCGCAAGTACCGGGCGCCTGGAAAAAGAAACACTCGTTGAAGGTTTCTGTATACGGCATGAAGTTCATGAGCCCCTTGGCTTCGAACATCTGGACAGCAAATATAGGTCCCAAACCCCAGGCGAAGCTGTCGCCCGCTTTACCGGCCCAGTTCACGGCGAGGAATGCCTGCGACAGATCGACACCGGCGTCGCCTGCGCCATAGGTCCCGGGAAACGGCATGCCCATTCCGCCCGAAGGGTTGAACCATGCTGACGCATTGGAGTCATCCCAGTCGGTGTTCATGCCGCCACGTCCATAGAACATCAAGTTGATGACACTCTCGTTGCCCAAGCGGAAATTCTTGGCAATGTATGGAATCGGGAACCATTCGCTGCTGCTGTCAAACTTGCCTGGACCGATAGTGAAAGCACCACCGCTGCCCATGGCAAGGCTGGGACCGGCCGTATAGCTGCGCCTTGGGCTGAATGCCGCGAGTCCGATCTCCCAGCTGTCCCCGGCGAATACGGCGAGCGCCGGATTCGATGCGCCGATAATCGGCCCATTCGCGCTATTAGAGCCGATGCCGGTTCCGGCCATACCTTTCGACTCGGTCCCCACGCCGTGCGTAAAGTAGCCGTTTGTCGCTGCTGCAGTTCCGCTGAGCAGAGTCAACGCCAGTGCCGACAGCAATGCTGTGGCATGTCTGATTCTCGATTTCATACTCCTACTCCTTATCGGATGCTGCGCCACAAAATACGTCGTGCAGCGATTCCATCACCTTGGTTGCTTCGTCACCAGTCAACGAATAACTCACCGACTGCGCGTGTTTTCTCGACCTGACAATTTTTTCGCGACGCAGTATCGCGAGGTGTTGCGATAGAGCCGACTGGCTCAGGCCCAGCATGCGTTGCAGCTCGCTCACCGTTTTCTCGCCTTCGGCTAGCTGGCAGAGGATCATCAAGCGCCATTCATTCGCCATCGCTTTGAGCAACTCGCACGCATTCGCCGCCATGTCGTGCAATTCGGCCATTTTGGCGAAATCTTCGGGTGTCACACTTTGATTTGCTTCGTTCACTGGACGTCTTTTCCGCGCCTGTTCAGGCGCAGCCCCCGAACCCTTCGGAGTCCATCTTGGCTTCGTAAGGCGCCGTTACGTCGGCTCCGGGGACCAATGTCCCGACCACGCTGCCCCAATCCTCGGGTTTCAAAATGACAAGCCAGCCGGCGTCATAAGGATCGTCATTGGCAAGACTTGGATTCGCGACCAGGTCTTCATTGATCGCGACGACTTCGCCGCCCGCCGCGGACTTGGCCGGTCCGACCCACTTACCGGACTCGAGCGTGCCGCAGGACTTGCCGGCCCTTACCGAGCGTCCGACCCTTTTCGGTGTATAGGCAACGAGTTTGCCGGCCATGGCCGTAGCGACCGTCGTCATTCCGAGTTTGACGGTCCCGTCGCCCTGGTCCTGGAACCAGATATGATTGTCAACGTCGTAAAGTAGCTCGTCGGGCAGATTGCATCCGCGTACAACTGGCATTGTCATGCCTCCTTTGTGGTTCCAGAGTCAAAATTATCGGCAGACCGGATCGGCTTCGCTGAACAACAAAACTCCCCCAGCCCGGCGACCTGCAGCTTGCCGCTGACAAACAGATACAGGTGGTTGGACACCATCCTGAGCATCTCGGCACGATTCGCGGTTTGGGTATGCTCAGGCTCCATAGTGACCAGGTTGTAATGCCAGGCGATTTCACGACACGTTTCCCTGCAGGCGTTAAAACTGGGGTCGCCCCTGGCGCCCTGGCGATGTAACGCAAGCAGTCGAAAGCCCTCACGTTCATCGTGGGTTGGTTCGTCACCGCGCGCCGTCACCCAGTGTTCGAGCACTTCCTCACTGAACCGCAACAGCTCTTCGGCTGCCTGCAACGGATCGGTCTGCGCGTCCACGGCCGCTATGGCCAATTCAATGTCGGCGAGCGGTCTCATGCGAGGCCCTTCTGCTTGAGGAACTTCATCGGGTCGGAGACATTTTCATGGACACCGACTTTCCTGGGCTTTAGACCCAATGCCATGCCGAGGAGCTGGGTGAAATAGAGGATCTTGATATCGACAGTCTCGCCGAGCACCTTCTCTGCCCTTATCTGATGCATCTCGAGCCCGGAATGGCAGGTCGGGCATTCGGTCGCAATGACGTCCGCACCGGCGAGTTTCGCCGCTTTGAGAATGTTCAGCACGAGCTTTGTCGACGTATCGCTGTCGGACAAGGTGTGCGCGCCCCCGCAACAGGCCGTCTTGAGCGGAAACTCCACATTCTCGGCCCCCGCTGCGGCCAGGAGGTCGTCCATGAAATGCGGTTTCGACGTCGACTCGGACCCGGGACCCGCATCCTTCTCGGGAAAGATGTGCCGTGGCCGCGTGTACATGCAGCCGTAATAGTTGGCAACCTTGATGCCGGAGAGCGAATTCTTTACGCGCTCGGCGAGCCCTTCCTCGCCTATCGAATCCTTGATCCAGTCGAGCGCATGAATCGTCTCCACTTGCCCGGACTCGTAGCTCTTGTGGCCGGCCTTCTTCGACAGCTTGGCGACAACCTCAACGGATTCGGGATCATGCTTGAGGTCGTATTCGGCTTTTTTCAGGTTGTGATAACAACCGTTGCAGGGCGCCATAACGACGTCCATATCCATCTCGTTGACGGCAACAGACATCACGCGTGACGAGAGATAGGTCTGCAGCTTCGGATCGATATTCTTGACCTCCATGGCGCCGCAGCAATTCCAGTTTTTGACTTCGACGAGATCCAGCCCCAGCGCCTTGCCGACCGCTTTGGTCGAACGATTGTAGGAATGGCCTGTTCCTTCGAGCGCGCAGCCAGGGTAATAGGCAACTTTTTTATATTTGTCTTTTGTCGTCATGATGACAGCGCCTGCTCCTGTTTCTCGTGCTGCTCGTCGATGTACTCCTGCATCGCCGCCGCGGCAGAAGACCACCCGCGCGTCTTCGGCGCAACGAATGTCGCGAGACCCATGCGAGTCAGCAAACCGACGGGCAGGTTTCGCAGCAAACGCTTGACCATCTCGATCATCCAGGGCTGCATGAGTCCTTGTTTGGTTCGGCTGAAAAAGCGCCGTATCGTGCGGCTCTCTTCGATCTTGCCGGTCTTGATGACTTGCTCTGTAAACACTTCGTCGAAGTGCATGGATGGTGATTTGGGCGTGTGGCCCTTGCGCTCCAGCCAGTGCGCCGTCGCTTTCATGACGCCCTCTGGGAAAACGTCTCGCGGACACGCATACGTGCATTTGTTGCAGGACACGCACTGCCAGATGATGTCCTTGTCGCGCAGGAGCTCGTCCTCCATGCCCATGCGAATCAGGTAGATCCAGTAACGCGGATTGAAATCGGGATTGATCGCGTTGACCGTGCACGAGTTCGTACATGACCCGCACTGCCAGCAGCGGTGGATGTTTTCGCCGCCCGGCAACGCTGCAATCTCGTCTTCCATCGCCTCGTTGTAGTCGCTGACGACGCGCGATTCGATGAACGTGCTCCAGTGACCGGATACATCGACACCGTCAATCACGAGTTCCTCGTGGGTCTTGAGGTTCTCGGGGCGAATCAGTGATTTCTCGTGGATGGGCATTCTGTCGGTGCCTAGTTGATTGTCTCGGAGTCGTCGATCACGAACGCCTCACCGTCGATGGATTTGAGCCGGGTCTTGCCGCTGCCCGGCCGCACGCCGTCAAGGCCGAGTAACCGGCGCGTGTGTTGCATCGGGTCTTCGGGCGCCGAGAAATCGGCGCGCAAATAGCTGCCGCCCTGCTCGCAGATATACTGGGCATAGGCCTGCGCACACAGGATGTCGACGTACTGCAGGACGTCGCGGAAGAATCCTTCATCCGACAGGAACTGACTCAGTTCCTCGCGCAACATCAGGAACGTGCCATACCCGTCCGCGACCTTGATCGTTAAGTGATCGACGTTGTCACCGTGCCAGATCTCGCGCAGGACGCCGGTATTTGCATTCGCGTCCCAGACCCACCGATTCATCAGCGGAATCTGTTCGGGATAGACGTTATGCAGCAATTCGGCGGCCAGGTCCCTGACCCACCGATGTTTCTTGTCCTGCGGGAACCGGGCGCAGAATGTGCTGATCCGGGCGTCGACGTTATCGTCGTCCGCAAACAGCGCGCAAATGCCTTCGTGCAGGTCCGGATACGTGTCGCCGGTCAGCCAGTTGCCGATACGGCGCCTGACGGTCGCCATAAACGTGCACAGCCCCTTGAACGTCTCGAGGTCGAGACTCTCGACCGCACCATCGGCCAGCGCCTGCTGGAACATCGAGCTCTTGAGTTTGACGGCATCGACGTAACGCTCGATACCTCCCTGTTCTTCAGAACCTGCAACCACAGACTGCAGCGCCATTCGAATCGCGTCGCCGGACAAGTCGAGCACGGGACGCTCGACATCAACCGTTTGCAGTGCAGTAAGCCGGGACACGACGCGTCGCCCTAGGCGCTCTTGTCGACCGGCTGGTGGAGTTCGCTCAATACGGACATCGCCGCCGCATGGCCCTGCGCAATCGAATCGTCGATCGTCTCGGGGCCCGTCGCCGCACCGGCCACGAATACGCCAGGCCGGGACGTATGTCCCATCGCACCGTAGCGATTCTCGGCCGCAATGTGACCATGCTCTTCGAGATCGACGCCGAAGATATCAGCAAGCTGCGGATTGTCGACGTTGGGGTCCATGCCGATCGCGTGGACGACCATGTCGAACGGGATTGTGATCGGCCGCTTGACGAGCGTGTCCTCGCCCTTGACGATCAGCTTTTCGCCATCAGATGTGACCTCCGCGATGCGCGCCTTGATGTACTTGACCTTGAATTCCTCCTGGCTTCGCCAGTAGTACTTGGTCTCGTACAGGCCGAACGTGCGAATGTCCATGTAGTAGATGTAGACGTGGCATTCGGGCAGTTCCTCGCGAATCTCCATCGCCAGGTTCGACGACACCGTGCAGCAGATCTTCGAGCACCACTCACGCCCGATCTGGCGATCGCGGGACCCGACACAAAGAAGGATCGCGACGCGCTGGGGTTTGCGGCCATCGGACGGGCAACGCACGCCCTGGCCAGACGAGATCATCTGCTCGACCTGGGTCGTCGTGACGACGTCGGGAAACGTGCCGAAGCCCCACTCGGGCTTGTTGATCGAGTCGAAGTGGGTGAATCCACTACAAAGTACCGCCGCTTCAACCTGTGCGTTGTCGCCATTGGAAAACTCTGCGGTGAAGTTGCCCGGTGTCCCGTCAAACTTCGTAACCGTGGTCCCGGTGAGAACCTTGATATTGGAATCGCCCTCTACCCGATCGACCATGCCGCCGATCGCATCCTTCGCCCACTCGCCCGATGGCACCAGCTTGGCGTAGCCGGACAGTATCGGCGCACCGCCGAGCTTGTCCTCCTTTTCAACCAGGATGCTGGAGCGACCGACGGTCCCGAGGCTGTGCGCTGCGGCCAGCCCGGCGGGCCCGCCACCGACGATCAGGATAGGTTTAGTCATTGCTTAGTCTCTTGAATCCCGGACCCGATGTAATCATTGTTCTCGGGTCATACAGCGTCTCGCCCTTGCCGGCTTCGACGTCTTTCAGGTAGGCCTCGAATTCGGCTTTCTTGGCCTGCCAGTCGATGCCCAGTTTGTCCATGAGGGTCTCGGTCGACGACGCATGCCAGTGCGACTGCACGATCTTGTAGGGATGCGCACCGCATACCAATGCTGCGAACTGGCAGTCGGCGAGTATAGGGAGGTCCACGGGTTTGCCTGCAGCCGCGCCTATCCACTGGTTCTTGTCGAGCGTCGTGATACAGCCGGTATCGTGACCAATCATCACATCGGCCTTTGCTTCTTCGACGGCGACGCGGATTTTGCGATCGATCGCGAACGAGCGCGTGAACTCGCGTTCGGAAATAATGTGCCGGAAACCGAAGCCGCAGCAGTCGTACCAGGTACGGTAGTCGATGACCTGCGTGCCCAGCGATTCGAGGATGCCGGTAGTCACGGCGACGCGATTGCCGCCGAGGATCTTGTCATCGTAGATCGCATCCTCGGGAACCATCTTGTAAACGTGACAGGCCGGGTGCACGGTCGCACGAATCTCGCTCGCGTCGATAACCTGGCGCTTCGCGATCTCGTCGCGCATGACGTGCAGCCACTCGGAGTAATGCACGACCTCTTCCGGTATCAGCAGCTTGCCGTCGACGAGGCGGCCCAGCTTGCCGAGAATCTTTTTGACGCGCTCGCGAAGTTTTGCGGACTGCAGCAGGTATCCGCGCACTTCCTTGTAGTTGCCGAAAGACGTACCGCAATGCACGAGCGGATAGAAATGACCCTCGGGCAGGCCCTGCGCCTTGGAAGACACATAGGCCTGGTGAAAGTTACGCAGGAATACAGCAGCGAGGCTTTCAATGTTGCCGATGCCTGAACCATGGTAATTCCACGCCGTACACGACGTCTGGTCCGTCTCGTCGAGGTAGCTGATGTCCAGCTCGTTCATGAGCCACAAGAGCGACGCCGGGTAACCCGGGATATTGCCGCACTGGCCGCAGGACTTGTGGTGCCAGAGCTGGTTGGTCGGCACACGCTTGTCCCAGCCATAAAGCGTCTTCACCGTAACGGGCTTGTGCTCGTCCTGGACTCTGTGGACCAGGATCTCGCCGTCCTTCTCGAGCTCCCACATGACGTCGCGGACATCTTCAACGCGATCCTTGTTCGTCAGCATCGAACGCCGGTTGACGATCTGGTCGACCCAGACCGTTGCGACATGGGCATCTTCCTTGCTCAGATTCGAATCGGTCCATTCGGACCCGTGACCCGTAAAACGTTCCCCACCATTACCTGTCGACATTTTCTGCTCCTAATCCTCGTCTTGCTCATCGAGCCAGTCTTCGTAGTCATCGCGTTTTTCGTCCATGATGTCGCAGATGACGTCGAAGAGGTTCTCATCAATTGTTTCAAGGCTGTCCAGCACGCCCGTCTCTTCCCAGATCGTGTAAAGCTCGACCGAGGTCTTGAGGTTGACCTCCCAGGCCGTCTTGGTCGTGTGCAAGGTCGGCATCGGGATGGCCTTGCGCAACAGCTCCAGCGGCGCATCGACCTTGGAAATATTCGGGCCCCAGTCGGCGAAGTGTTCCGGGTTGATCATGTCGGGCGACAGCTGGTTGCCCGTCGAAATCAGTTTCAGCATCACGCGGCTGAACGGCCGCAGCACGCTCTTGGCCGACTCCATGCCGTGCTTGATCGCAGTCTCGCGCATGAGCATCACGAGCCCGCCCGGCGAATTACCGAACGGGCAGCGCGCGGCACAGGTGTAGCACTGCGCGCAGGACCAGATCTTCTCCTGCATGGCATCGTAGATGCCCTCGAGATTCTCGGTCCAGAGCAGCTGCACGATCTCGCGCGGACTGAAGTCGTAGTAATGCGCGGCGGGACATGTCGCCGTACAGATACCGCAGTTCAGGCAGCCGTTCAGCTCGTGGTCGTAACGCATGTCCGACTGTATGTCCTGGAAGATTTCCTCAAGTTGCTCGCGGCCAACGGGCGATTCATCGGAAACCGGATCGCCGATGAATTCCTGGATGCGCGATGTCGATGAATGAGACATGAGTGAGTCCTAGTACGAAAGCACCCGAACGTCCTCTTCCATGACTTCTTCGATCAGGTGCGCGCCGCCGACGATGCCCTCGCATTCCGGGATCAGGTCATCCTGGGTCATGTCGAACAGGTCGAGATTCGGCGAGCAGCAGTAGAACTTGGCCCCGGCTTCATGGGCATCCTGTATGAAGCTGTAGACCGACTTGGGCGAACCCTCCTTGACGAAGAGTTTTTCGGCGACGCCCTTTTTCATGAGCCTGCCCGAGGTCGCCGTGCAGATTACATCGACCTCATAGTCCATCGCGGCGGCAACCGTGGCCTGGAAAATCGGCGCCCCGAGCTCTTCGCCATTACGCGGGTCGGTGTTGGCCATGACGATAATGAGTTTCTCAGCCATTTCTTGTTCCCCTCGGGTCGGCCGTCCGGCGCCTGCCGGCGCTCCAACAGCACATTAGCATATCCTAAATTACTGTTTCATCCAAACTCTTTGGGGCCTTTGCGGCCGCCTTCGGCGATGACATAAGGCCCGTGCATTGCACGAGCCCGGTCATGATTGGCACGAGGTCGTCCTCGATCTCCGGCTGCAGCGCGCGGAGCTCGTCGAGTCTGCGGGCCGCACCCTCGGGGACTTCTTCGAATTCCATGATCAGGTCTTCGACCATGCCGAGCTTAATCCCGGGATTGCCCAGGAAACCATAGGCATTGTCACCAACTTCGAACACGGCGGCTGAGCCGCCTTCGTCCACGGCCAGCACGCGGGCCGCATCGGGCAGCACGGGCCGGTCACGCATGTAGACAACCTGGCTGAAGGTCTCGGGCAGGTAACCGTTCAGGGCGTCGTGGACGACCCGGGTCGCGGTCGTGCACTCGAAGCGGAAATCGGCAGGCTCGCTCGAGCCGCCGGCCGCGATCGCCAGGATTTGCGCGCCCAGCCCGATGCCGATGACCGGCGTGCCCTCTGCCAGCATCGCGCGCGTGATCGCGATCTCCTCGGCCAGCGTCGGCAGGTCCCGCGTGCCGGCGCTGCCCCAGGGCCCGCCGCCAAGCAGGATCAGTGCGTCCGCCGGCAGGTCCGGTCCGGGCAGCTTCGCTTTGCCGCCCGCAAACGGACGAAAGTACTGGAAGCGAATTCGCCGCCCTTCGAGGTGGTCTTCCATGAGTCCAAGATACTCGCCTGCCGTGTGCTGCAGAACGGCGACGACGTTCATCGGCGTCTCGGTACGCCCGGCCATTGCGAATGCGTCAGGACTGCACTCAGGCATTACGGGCTCCTGCCAGCGCGTTCGCGATCGAGGCCTTGAAGTCTTCGGGGGACACGCTGAGCATGTCGATATCGTTGTCATTGAAGAACGCGTCGATCTCGCCGTCGATCTCCTCGATGCGCGTCCCGGCCAGGTGGGCCTCGAGATCGAACACGATTCTTGGCGGCGTCACGAAAAAGTCGCCTGAGATCAGGGCACGCTGCAATACTTGTTTTGTCGGTCCCTCGAGCTTGACGAACGAATCGATCGTTCCGCCGGCACCCGTGTGGGTTCCTGCCAACGTACCGTGGTCATCACCGGGGTTGTCGATTTCGGCAACAAACTCGTCGGTGCCGATTTCTTCAATGAAGTATCGATTGGCCAACGCTTCCTCGTTTTCGGTGATATCGCCTGGCGCGGCCGAAATGCCGAGGCCCTCGGTGAATCCTCGAATGAGCGCGCCTTTGATCGTCTCGATGTCCGGCATCTCATCGCCGAGCAATTCTTTGAGCGTTACGACCCGTTGCGCCGCCGAGTCCAGGTCCCGCTTGGCGAGCTTGGCCTCCGGGATCCTCAATGCCTGGACCATCTGCTGGGGGTTCATGTCCACGAGTACCGTGCCCTGGTAGATCAGCACGTCGCCATCGAAGAAGCCACCGGTACCGGAAATCTTGCGCCCGTCAACCTCGATGTCATTACGCGGGCGGAACGTCGCATCGACGCCCAGTTCCTTGAACCCGAGCGCGGCAGCGTTACAGATCTTTTCTGCAAGTTCGGGTAAAGCTGCCACCCCCAACGATGAGCGATGAAAGACGAGCTCCCAACCGAGCTGCCCCTCATCGAGATAGATCGCGCCGCCGCCCGTGATTCGACGCACGATGCCGACCCCGTTGTTGCGGCAAAAATCGAGGTTGATCTCGCGGCTCAGATCCTGGTGCCGACCGATCAGCGCTGTCGGAGGAAATCGCAGAAAACGAATCGTGTCCGGCACGTGGCCGGCCTGACGTTCCTCGATCAGTGCTGCGTCGAACGCGATATTGGCACGCCCCTCGCGCACACCGGTATCAATAATGCGAAAGGAATCTGTCATGACAGTCCTGGCCGTGTGTTACTCGACGCGCACGGGGATGTCGAGTTGCCTGCGGATCTTCCTGACGTCTTTCCTGGACGGCTGGAACGGGTAACTCGCGATGTCCGACGGCGGAGAGTCGCCATAGGGACGGTCGCAGGCCGAAATATCATCCTGAAACTTGCCCGGGCAGCCCGAGGTTCGGAACGCGATGCCGGCGTCGATGACGTCAGCGAGTTCGGCATCGGAAATACCGTAGGACTTGACCCGGCCGAGGTCGTCGAAACTCATCTGGTCGACACGCACGCCACGATAGTCGATCAGGTAACGCGCGAGCTGCACCCGGCGCCACTGATCACGCGGTGTAGCCGGCAGGTGATCCATGAGCGAACCTTCCTCGGGAAAGAAACAGAACATGTGACTGTGCCCACCGAGATCGACCAGCTCTTGCACGAGATTCAGGACCTCGTATTCCGTCTCGCCCATACCGACAATGATGTGGGCCCCGAACTTCTGCGGACCGAAGATATCCCGGGCGTCCATCATGATCTCCCAGTACTTTGACCACTTGTGCGGCGACTGCACGCCCTTACCCCGAGTCTTGTCAAAGATTTCGGGGGTCGCCGCATCGAGCGCCACCGTGAAGATGTCGGCGCCGAGATCCTTCGTCTTCTGCACGTCCTCACGCCTCATCGTCGTCGGGTTCGACAGGATCGAAATCGGGATGGCGTCCGGGTCAATCTTGTCGGTCCACTGCTTGAGCACCGAAAACGTGTCGTCTTCCGAACGCGGGTGCGTGATCATCGAGATGCACATGCGATGAAATGGACTGTTGCCGGGATCCTGGGCAACGATGTCGACGATGTCGGTCATCGGCACGGCCGGCCAGTCGACGCGAATGAAATTACGATCGGCATAGTCCCGGTCGGCTTCGCGGTGTCGCGCGAGGCCGCAGTACGCGCAGTTCGCGCGGCAACCTTCGGGATAGGTCAGCAGCAAATTGAGGCATCGCGTGCAGTCGCAACGATGCATTCGACCACCCATGATGCCCAGCGTGATGGCTGCTGCATTCGACATTTGCACATACTCGGGCGAACGCATGTGCGGCGCCAGGATGTTGTTGTTCGGCAGGTATACACCCTGCGGTGGAATGTCGTTGGCCTTGACGGGCTTGCCGTTGCGTCGATCGACGGGCGTCTTCTCGGGCAGGCGCGGTTCCATTTCGACATTCGATTTCGGTTCAAAACAACTCATCATCAGTGTCCTTGTCTCATGCCGCGCAGGTCTGCGCCAGCCTCGCTCTAAGATCCCCGCCCAGTTTGATCGAGCAGCAGGAATGCGCCTGCTCGAACGGTCTGCCGACTGCGTGCGCGACCGATACGGCCCCCTCCGCCGGAAACGCGATTCCGTCCAGGCCGGCCATGATCGCGTAGGCGTCGGTGACGCGCTTGTGCATGCCGGGCGGCCGGGCGCAGCCCAGTAACACCTGCTGGTCGGGCAAGCGCTCGCGGGCTTCCAGGAAGATCCTGCCGACGTCCGATGTCTGCGGCGTCACGAACGTGCCGGGTTTGGCATAAAACGGCATGATCACCACGAGCACGAGCGCAGTAACCGGGTAACGGCTGACAATGTCGAGCGCGTTTGCTTCGCCCAGTATCCTGCCGTAGTGCAGACCGATCACGATGTGCGGCGTGACCTCCATAGTCGTTGAACACAGCGCGGCCAGCGTCTCCTCGAAGTCTTCCACGGGCCGCTTGAGCTTGTAGACCTGCTCGATCGTCTCGTTCGCGCCGATAACGTCCATCATCACGGTGTCGACGCCGGCCGACTCCATGGCCTTCGCCTGTTGTTCTTTCATCAGCGCGCTGTGCACCGCGATGCGCATATCGGGGTAATCACGCTTTAGACCTTCTACAATAGGAAGGTAGCGCAAATAATTGATTTCGTTGCGTTTATTTGAGCCGCCCGATAGCAGAAAGCCGTTGAGTTCCTGCGTCTCGACGAGGTGCCGCACCTTGGAATCGAGCATCTCGGGATTGGTTGCCGGAATCATCGGCTCGAGAATTTTTTTCTGGCAGTGATCGCAGTTCAGGCCGCAAGCCGCTGCCGTGATCGAGAACGCCGGGAAGCTGTTCTTGCCACAGCCCTTGAGTTCGGTGGTCTCGTATTCCTTGAATGTCGGCGTGGAAAACCGTATCGGGCGCGGAGCGCGCCCCGCTGCGGCGTCCTCGAACCTGGCGATGAGCGACGCGTCGAACTCGGCATCCTCGAGGTCCTCGATATCGGCCAGGTAATCGATCCACGCCATTGCTTCAGTCCTTGACCAGCTGAGCAGCCAATAATTCTATCTCGGCGCGAACCGGGCCGTCATGCGGAATATCCACGAGGGTTGTCAGCCAATGCGCATCGACATCTTCTTCGTCGATCAGGTCGCACTCCATCATCGTCAGCATTTCGACGGCAGCTGCGGGTAGCGTCTCGGGCAATTCTTGGCCCGTCAGTCGGCCCCACATACCTGCCCAGTAACGACAGACGGTCCAGGGGTTATAGCCCCCGCCACCCAGAACCACCGAGGGCACTCCAAATTCGAGCAACTGGTCGACCGTCTCCCAAAGCGCAACATTACTCAGCTCCATCGACGATAGCGGGTCGCCGGCGAGGCTGTCAGCTCCGCAACACAGCACGAGCGCATCCGGTCGGAAATCCGTTGCAATTGGCAGCACGGCAGTCTCCACCAGGTAACGAAGTTCGGCGTCATTAAGTCCCCGCGGTACCGGAAAGTTGCGCGCGCCTCCACCGGCCCTGTCGTCGGCTGCGCCGCTGAACGGCCATCGATCCTGTTCGTGGATCGACAGCGTCAGCACCCGCGGTTCCTCGGTGAAGGCCTCTTCGACACCGTCGCCGTGATGCGCATCCAGATCGACATACAGTACGCGGCGGCATCCCCGCTTGAGAAAGGTCCGGATCGCGAATACGGGATCGTTGAAATAGCAGAAACCGCTCGCACGATCGCGACGTCCATGGTGCGTCCCACCCGACGGGTGGAAGACCACGTGGCCATCGCACGCAAGTTCTGCCGCCAGGATCGAACCGCCAACCGTCGTAGCGGCGCGTTCGAACACGCCCTCGAACAGAGGATTCTCGAGCGTTCCTATGTTGTAACGCTCGCGAATTTCCGGATCGACATTCCCCGCGGAATCTGCGTATTGCAGGGCCTCGACATACTGGGAATCATGAAACCCGGCGAGTTGTTGAACAGTCGCCGCGTGTGGGATGCGGAAGTCTTCTTCTCGCAGCCAGCCGAGTGTGCGCACAAGATCGAGCACCGCCGAGTGCCGTACGATCTTGAGCGGATGATTGGCGCCGAACGCGGCACGCCGGAATACCTCGCTGCCCAAATAAAGCGGGGCCTGATAAAGGGCGGTTTCCGGCTGTGGTTGGTGCATACTGTCGCGACCAGTGTTGGAATAGATCGGGTCTGACCCGAAGGGCCAGAATATTCTATCGCCCTAATAAAGACAATTCTGATATTCTAATATGCTCCCGAGGGCTGGAACCGGTAAAGACGAAGAGGTGAATTCAATGTCCAGTGAAGCTCAAGTCGTACAAGACGCAGTGAGCGCAGCACCAGTCGCTGCTCCCGAAGAAAAAAGCATGTCGATCATCGTAACCAAAGGTAGCCTCGACTGGGCCTACCCGCCGTTTATTCTTGCAACTACTGCGGCCGCTATGGGATTGCCGGTCACGATGTTCTTCACCTTCTACGGCCTGCCGCTGCTGCTCAAGAAACTCGACCTGCAGGTGACGGCTGCCGGCAACCCGGCGATGAAGATGCCGATGATGGGCGGCCACATGGGACTGCCCAATCTCGTAACCGCGATTCCCGGCGTCGACGCGGCATGCTCGGTCATGATGAAGAACCTGATCAAGAAAAAAGGCGTTGCCTCGATAGAAGAGCTGCGCGAGCTCGCCGTGGAGGCTGACGTTCGCCTGATCGGCTGCCAGATGACGATGGACCTGTTCGAGTACGACAAGGAAGACATGATCGACGGTATCGATATCGGCGGCGCGGCGACGTACATCGAATGTGCGTCCAATGCGCACATCAACCTGTTTATTTAAGCGGAGCTATCGGAAATGGCTGACCACACACTCGACGCAAAGGGATTGAACTGCCCGTTGCCGATCCTCAAGGCGCGTAAAGCGCTCAACGAGGTACCCGTTGGTGGGACCCTGGAAATCCTGGCGACTGACCCCGGGTCCGTGGCCGACTTCGAGGCGTTCTGCCGCCAGACCGGTCACGAGCTGGTCGAGCATTCGGTCGACGACAACGTTTACCGTTTCCTGCTCAAGAAAGCGGCTTAGACAACTTCCCGGGCCTCACTGACGAGGCCGGCCGAGCGGGATACTTGGTGCAACATATAGATGGGGCGGCCCTGAACGACTGACTCGTCGATACCCTTGCGAACATCAACTGCGATACTTGGCATGATGCGCGCCTGGGTTCCCGCCCACATGCGTTCGATCGGCCAGTGCACATGCCCGCAAAGCAATCCGATGACCTGCGGCTGCCGCTGTACGATGTCTGCGAGAGCCTCGGCCTCTTCCGGATGGCGGTAGCCACCGACGTAATGATCGCCAACGTCGAAGGGCGGGTGATGAATGAAGAGCAGCGTCGGCCGGCCGGGCTGGTCATGGAGCGTCTTGTCGAGCCAGGACTGCCGTACTTCGCAAAAGCGGCCCTTGCGTTCGCTCGCCAACGTCGAATCGATGCCGACGAGGCGCGTATCGTAATCGTCGATCACATAGTGCAGGAAATCGCCCGTCGCGGGTAAATAAGCCAGGTCACTCAACGCGGCACGCATCGCGTCCTTATCGTCGCGGTTGCCCGGCACCGGGTAAAGCGGCGCCTCGAGCGGTGCCAGCAGTTCGCGCAAGAGCGCGTACTCTTCAGGCTGACCATGCTGCACCGTATCGCCGGTGAAAATCACGGCGTCGGGCTGCCGGTAATTGATGTCGGCGACAGTGCGGCGCAGGCAGTCGGCCCGCAAACTCGCTGCGGGCTGGTCCGACTCTGGCGACAGTATGTGCGTGTCGCTGATCTGCGCAATGAGCACTAGTCGACGATGTGATAGACGGGCGCTTTCTCCAGCTCCCATTCACCCGTGTTCTTGTCGTACTGGGAAAGCGTAAAGCAATGCCAATCCTGGTCGTCGAGCTTCATGTGGTCGCCGCGATAGTAGTACCCGGGCCACCGTGTCTCCTTGCGGAACAGCGTGTGGTGCGTGACCGATTCCGAGGCGCGCAGACGATGTTGCAGCTCCCATGCCCGCTGCAGCTGATGCAGGTCTTCGGCGCCGATGTTGTCCATGTCCTCCCGGAGCATATCCAGCAATTCGAGGCCTCTTGTCAGTAACGGTTCGTTCGTCATGTAACCGGTACTGATTCCGCCAACGTACTCGTCCATGATTTTCTCGAGACGCTGCAGGCCCTGTATCGGCGAGAAATAACTCGGCGAAACGGTGCCCGCGACGATCTCGTTGCGTCCCACTTCGTAGTTTTCGAGAGGCTGGAAGACTTTCTTTTTCAGCCCCTGGTACTCGTCCTCGCTGACCTGTGGCGCATCCTTGCCCATGTTCTTGATGTACCTGACCGCCGCCTTGGCGGCGATACGGCCTTCCGTGTAAGAGCCCGATGAGAATTTGTGGGCGGTGCCACCAATCGTATCACCGGCCCCGAACAGACCATCGACCGTCATCATGCGGTTGTAGCCCCACTGATACTCGTCAGGCGCGTAGTCTTCGGGTCCGCTCGCCCAGGCACCCGAACACGTAGCATGAGAACCCATGACGTAAGGTTCGGAGGTCGTCAGTTCGGGATTGACGTGCTTGGGATCGATATTCTGTGATGCCCACACAACGGCCTGGCCGATAGTCATGCCCAGGAAGTTCTCCCAGCCGATGGTTTCCTTGTGAGGATCCTGGAAGGCCTCTTTGGTCACCATTCGGATCGGCCCCCTCCCCGCCTTCAGTTCCTCGAGCAACGCATGGTTACGCAGGCAGGTCGGGACCGGGTGACGATCGACGTAGTCACCTACGAGCTCCTTCGTATGGTCGTACCATTTGGACTCGTACTCCTCGCCGTAGGCGTTCTCGGTGTACGTCTTCAGATGGAGGAAGTACGCACCGACCGGGCCGTAGCCGTCCTTGAATCGCGTGAGGACGATGCGATTTTCCATCTGCGTCATCTTGGCGCCGACCTCGATCGGCAAGGCATACGCGGAAGCGCTGCTCCACGGGGCGTACCAGGTCCTGCCCATGCCCTCGCCGACCGCGCGTGGCTTGTAGATATGCGATGCGCCACCCGCGGCCACGATGACGGCTTTGGCACGAAAAACATAGAAATCGCCGGTACGAACGTTGAAACCTACGGCGCCCGCAACCCGGTTTTCTTTCGTCTTGTCCATCAGCAGGTGGGTCACCATGATGCGGTTGTAGACCTCTGACGCAGCCTCGCGCGCGGCTTCGGCAACAATCGGCTTGTAGCTTTCGCCGTGAATCATGATCTGCCATTTGCCCTCGCGCTGGTAGCGGCCGGTCTCGGGATCGCGCATGATCGGCAGGCCCCACTCCTCGAACTTGTGGACGGTAGAGTCCACGTGGCGCGCGATGTCGTAGCCGAGATCCTCGCGAACGAGGCCCATGAGGTCATTGCGCGCATAGCGGACGTGATCCTCGGGCTGATTCTCGTCCCACTGCATGCCCATATAGCAGTTGATGGCATACAGACCCTGGGCTACGGCTCCGCTGCGTTCGATGTTGGCTTTCTCGACGCAAACGATCTTGAGGTCGCGACCCCAGTGCCGGGCTTCGTAGGTCGCGCCGCAACCGGCCATGCCACCGCCGATGACGAGAACGTCGGAATCTACAAATTTTGTCTTTCTACGTGAGAACAGTCCCATTAGACCACTCCCTTCTTGAGTTGGTCCGGATTCAACGCGGGCAAGCCGCCTTCAATGTTCAGTGCGTCGGGTTCGTGGGCAAGCACCTGGCTCATCAGGTCCTCGTCACTGGGCGGCGGCAACTCGGCCGGCGAAGGAATCGTTCCCCAATCCGTCGTGCGTATTGGCGAGACGAAGTCCTTTTCATGACCGTTCCTGAAGATGATCTTCCAGGAGATCGTGCCTTTCTCTGGCTCACGCAGTACGCGCACGCTGTGACCGAGCGGTGCGAAATCAGCATAACCGCGGGCGTCAATCGCGTTCTGGGGGCACGCCTTGACACACGAATAGCATTCCCAGCACATGTTCGGTTCGATGTTGAGTGCACGCCGATAGGTCTTGTCGATGTGCATGATGTCGGACGGACAGATATCGACGCAGTGTCCACAGCCGTCGCAACGAGTCATATATACGAAAGTAGGCATAAATTCCGTCCTTCTCAGTAGTTACGCGACGAATGGGTGACTTTGCTGAACTTCGCGGGTTCGTCTGCAGGTGCTGGCAAATTGGATCTTGTGCCGTTAGCGGCCGACAGGCGCTTCTCGAACGCCGCGGCGGGCTTGAAGAACATGTGGGCAAACTTCGACCAGGGCACGGAGCTGAACAGGATCGTGGTAAAGATGACATACAGCCAGAATGCGATCATGGTCCAGTCGTGCCCCTTCGCCTGAAGGTATCCCCAGACCAGCGCGAACGTTGCGCTGCCGAGCAACGACAGAATGAACAGGTCCGCCTTCATGAGCCGAAACGGTGAGCCACCCTCGGCCGAGACATCGGCACGAATGAAGAACCAGAACCAGTAGCCGCCGACGCACACCATCGCCGCGCCCAGCCACCACAATTGCGGCCAGATCGCCGGCGTCACGAGGTCGCTGGTCGGATAGCGGAATACCATCACCACGGTCGCGAGAGCGAAGAAAATGAATCCGTACATGCCGAGGAGATGTGCGATACGGCGCTTCTGATTGCAAAACTCGCCTGAGACCGCGACATCGACGACCGCGGTCTTGATCGCCATGGAGAGCATCTCTGCGCCACCGACTTTTGTGCCCGCAGCCTTCGATTTCCGCATGTTCTCGCGAAAATACCTGGCGCTCTTTTTATGCAGTACATCGTAGATCGTGCCCAGTGCAACCAGGACGATCATCACGATGATGTAGGTCTGCATAATGGCGGGCGAGATGAACGCCGAGACTTCGGCGAACGGATTGGTTGCAAACATTAAATGTCCCCAATGCGAAAAAAGCTGCAGATTATCTTATTAGAATTTGCTAATTCTTATACGGCGTAAAGGACCTCACTGTCAATCCGATAAATTACTGACGCCCCTCGCTGTCGTAATATTCCCGCAGCACGGCGACTACCTCGGGACGGCTGAATTCCGGCGGGATTTCCTCACCGTTGGCGAACATCTCGCGCAGTCGCGTGCCTGAAATTGCGAGCCGGTCGTTCTGTTCATGCGGACAGGTCTTGCTCGTTGCCATGCCATTGCACTTGTAGCAATAAAACGTGATGTCGATCTTCAGCGGCTGCGTATGCATGCTGCCGGGTGGCAGCGTGTCAAAAATGTGGTGCGCGTCGTGCGGTCCGTAATAGTCGCCGACGCCGGCGTGATCGCGCCCGACGACGAGGTGCGAACAGCCGAAGTTCTGCCGGAAGACGGCATGCAGCAATGCCTCACGGGGACCTGCGTAACGCATCTCGATGGGATAACCGGCCTGCAGGACGGTGCCCTCCACGAAATAGTGCTTCGCAAGAGCATCGATTGCCTTGACCCGCACGTCGGCCGGAATGTCGCCGGGCTTCAGCGCGCCCAGCACCTGGTGAATCAAGACGCCGTCGCAGACCTCGATGGCGATCTTTGCCAGGTACTCGTGGCTGCGATGCATCGGGTTTCTTGTCTGGAACGCGGCTACATTCGACCAGCCTTTCTCCAGGAACATCGCCCGGGTCTCTGCCGGGCGGTGATAAAGCCCGGCATAGGTTTGCGGAAAGTGGCCTTCCGAAAACGTGCGCACCGGACCAGCGAGATTGACAGGTCCCTGGCTCATGACTTTGTCAACGCCGGGATGGGCGACATCCGTCGTGCGGAACACGTGTGAGCATTCGAAACCGGTATCGGCCGAGTATTTTTCCTCGACGGTGAGAATGCCGAGCAATTCGTCCGTATCGCCGGCAGCCAAGGCGACGTCTTCACCGAGGCCGATGCTGTCGCCGAGTTCCTGTGTGCAGGACAACGTGATCGGAATAGGCCAGAAAAGTCCCCCGGCCAGTTTCATATTTTCGCAGCAGCCACGCCAGTCGGCCTCACCCATGAAGCCATCGAGCGGCGTATAAGCACCCATGCCGAGCATGAGCAGGTCGGAGACCTCCCGGGTCGTCATCGCTACCTTTTTCAGACTTGCGGCCCGCTCGAGGTCTTCTGCTCTTTCGGATTCGGGTAATAGCAGCGGGTGCAGCGAATCGGAGCCGTGAGGAGGAACGAGATTGGGCATACGTGGCTACCTGATCAGGGCGACGCCGCCAATGACAAGCGCGGCGAGCAAGAGAGTTTGAATGACCATTACGCCGACCGGCGCCGGCCCGACGTCGGCCAGCGCTTTCAGCGACGTTTTGACGCCGAGTGCCGCGACCGCGGTCAGCAGGCACCAGCTCGAGAACGGCGTCAGCACAGACTGTGCGGTTGAAGGAACCCAGCCCATGCTGTTGACAATAACAAGAACGACGAATGCAATCAGGAACCACGGCAGCAGCGGCCGCCTGTCCGGCGATTCGGCACGGCTGCGGTGAGTGATCAGCGAGATCGTGATAACGACGGGCACCAGGCAGGCCACGCGGATGAGTTTCACGAGCGTGGAAATTTCACCCGTCTGATCAGAAATGATGTACCCGGCGCCAACGACCTGTGCGACATCATGAATCGTCGCGCCGAGAAACACACCCGCGGTGGCGTTGTCGTACTGCAGGTAGGTCGCGAACACCGGGTAAATGACCATCGCAGCCGTGCTCAAGGCCGTGACGCCGGCAACCGTTATGATCGTGTTGCGCTCATGATCTTTGTGCGTCGGCAGCACCGACGAGATTGCAAGGGCGGCAGAGGCGCCGCAAATGGCAACTGCGCCTGCGGACAGGACAGACTGGTCGCCCTTCAGACCGAAGGCTCGTCCGACGAGCCCGCCGGCGAGAATGGTGACGACGACACTCACGACGATCAGGCCCACAACGGGCCAACCGAGATCCATCACCTCGGTCGTCGTAATGCGTAAACCGAGCAGCGCGACGCCAATACGCAGAATGTTGCGGCTTGCGATATATATGCCGCGCGCGAAACGCTCGTCCTCCGTAAGAAAGTTGAACGCCATCCCGAACAACAAGGCATACAACATTGCCGGACCGCCGAGCTGGTCGCTGACAAACCTGACAGCGAGGGCGATGGTTGCAGCCAGAAGCAGGCCGGGTCCTGCATCCCGCAGCCTGTCACGCAAATCGGTCACCTGAAGCCCCAGTTGTTGCGCCAGCGAGCGCCGGCAGAGTACAAATTAGTATATTATAATTTCTAAATATACAGGAAACATGTCGATGCTTAACAGGCGGATTACCCGGTGAAAAACAATCAACGCGGCATTCATGAAATGTATGCTGAAAACCCGGTCACGGCCGACGAACTCATCTGGGGACGGAAGGTCGACCCCCTCACTCGCCGTGGCTTCCTGAAGAACAGCGGGTTGGTCGCGATGTCTGCGGCGCTCGGCGCATCAATCCCGTTTGCGCACCTGATGCCCGGCGGGCTGATACCTGCTGCTCTCGCACAGTCCGGCGAGGGTTTCACGATTCCGGGAAAAGAAGGCTTGATCATCCTCAATGACCGGCCCGTCAATGCCGAGACTCCGGCGCATCTGCTCGACGACGAAGTCACGCCGGGTAAATATCTCTTCGTTCGTAACAACGGCACGCCGCCTGTAACCACGAACATCGATCCCGACGCCTGGGCGCTGGAGATTGCCGGCGAGTCAGCGGCGCGACCGCTGACGTTGACGATCGCCGAACTCAAAGAGAAGTTCGAGCACCACACCTACCAGCTGCAGCTCGAGTGCGGCGGCAACGGCCGCAGGGAATTCGTTCCGCCCGCCGCCGGCAACCAGTGGTCGGTCGGCGCCGTAGGGTGCCCTGAATGGACCGGCGTGCGGCTCAGGGATGTACTCGAGGAAGTCGGCATTAAAGATGATGCTGTCTACGTGGCCTACTACGGTGCCGACACCCATGCGAGCGGTGATCCGACCAAGGTGCCGATCTCGAGGGGCGTGCCGATGCACAAGGCGCTCGAGGATGAAGCGCTGATCGCCTGGGCGATGAATGGCGAAGACATCCCGCCAATGAACGGCTACCCGCTGCGACTCGTGATCAGCGGCTGGCCCGGTTCGGTTGCCGGCAAGTGGCTGAAGAAACTCGTCGTGCGCAACATCGTCCACGACGGGCCGAAGATGACGGGTACCTCGTACCGCGTGCCGTGCAAACCCGTCGCTCCCGGCAGCGTGGTGCCCGACAACGAGATGTGCATTATCGAGTCAATGCCCGTCAAATCACTCGTGACCTTCCCTCGCTCCGGCATCGAACACGCACTCGGGGAAGCACTCGCCGTGCGTGGCCACGCCTGGGCTGGCGACAACGCCGTCGGTGCCATGCATGTCTCGATCGACTTCGGCGCGACGTGGCAGGAAGCCGACCTCAAAGCCCCGCGCAACCGCTATGCATGGCAGCGTTGGAACGCCAGGCTCGAGTTCCCGGAAACCGGCTATTACGAAATCTGGGCGCGGGCGACGGACGACGTCGGCCGCTCGCAGCCGATGGTGCTGCCCGGCTGGAACCCGAAGGGTTACCTCAACAACGCCTGCCATCGAATCGCAGTACAGGTGATCTGATGTTGCGACTGCTCCTGATCATGATCGCGCTGCTTGCCGCGCCTGCCGCGGCGCAGGATATTCCGGTCGATCCGTTCTCGGGACTGAAGATGACGGGCGACTGGCAGATCGTGATGGGCAATTGCATCGCCTGCCACTCGCCCAAACTGATCACCCAACAACGCGGCACCCGTGACCAGTGGCTGCAGATGATTCGCTGGATGCAGGAAAAGCAGAACCTGTGGCAATTCCAGCCCGAGGTCGAAGACAAGATCCTGACGTACCTTGCGGAAAATTATCCACCGCGTGAAGATCAGCGACGCGCAGCGGTTCCGCCGCACCTGATGCCGCCGAATCCCTACGCACCGCCGACCCAGCAACCAAACCGGGAGACAGACAATGCTGGTCAATCCCTCTGACCTTGTCGCGCAGGCAAAAGCAACAATCCGGGAATGTTCGGTAGTAGACGTGCACGACTGCATCGGCGCCGACACGATTTTCATCGATATCCGTGAAGCCGCGGAGTATCAGCGCGGCCACATCCCGGGCGCCGTGCACCTCCCGCGCGGCCTGCTCGAGTTCGAGTTGCACAGTCTGGTCGATCGCTGCCGCAAGGACATGAACGTTCCCCCCGAAGAGCAACCGATTGTCCTTTACTGCGGTACCGGAGGTCGGTCGGCATTTGCCGCGGTTACTGCGGAAGCGCTCGGCTACAAGAATGTGAAGTCGATGTCAGGCGGTATTGTTGCCTGGGCCGAGGCGCGGCATCCGATCGATTTTCCTGAATAGATAGCGATCAATCCACCTGGTGGACAGGGCGCTCATACTGTTTGATCTCGGCGGCGTCCTGGCCGACCTGGGGAATCCACCGTTGCAGATGGGACTGGAATGGACTCGAGTCAGTCCTCAGGGCTTGCGGGATCACGCGCCGGGAAAAGTAGGCAGGTCGCCGAGCCCTTGGCCAGAACGACCCCTCGGTCGTCGTAGATTACGCCGTCAGACTGGCCAACCTGCTTGCCGACGCGAACGACCTTGCCCTCGGCGCGCACGTGACCGGTCTTGATCGTTATCGAGCGTACAAAATCGATCTTGACTTCCACGATCGTGAAACCGGTCCCCGGCGGCAGCGTGGAGTGAACCGCCGATCCCATGCACGAGTCGAGTAGCGCCGCCGGCCAGGCTCCGTGAATGGTGCCGTTGGGATTACAGTAATCAGGGCCTGTCGTGCCCTCGATAACGGCACGGCCCTCCTCGACCTCGGTGAGGCGGAAGTCGAGTGTATGCGCCATGCTGGGATGGTCGATGCGCCCGTCGGAGATCGCGGTCAGAACTTCCAGACCGCTCATTCCCTTGATCTCTTCGGGCGACACCGGCGGCGAGTCCTAGTCCGTCACGAGTTCGACTTTCTTGACCACCTTGATCTGGTGATGGTCTTCATGGGCGCCATCATCAGTGATGAATTCGAGTTTGACTCTCGATTCCTCTTGCGCCAACGCCACACCAAACATTCCCACTGCAACTAGACTGATCGCAGCTTTTAACGTGTCCATGGGTCATTCTCTCCGTCTTGGTTAAGTCACGTCGCATAAGGTGCGCAGCCGTGGCGAATGGTCGCATTGTATATAATTCGGCCGATCAGTTGCTGGCCTGCAGCCCTGCTTCCCCGGTCAGTGCCAGGTCGAGTACCTCCCAGCTGTGTGCCGTGACGCGAACAGGCCCGCGAACACGCTCCAGAAACCGCATCGGCCAGATGTAGCCGCCGATTTCGGTGTGGCCTGCGAACGCGACGTCGACGTGTGCACCACGTGTCGATGCCAGGCCGTCGATCGTAAAGTGAACGAGATCGAGGTAACCGGTCAAGTCGTTGATCCAGAGTATGGCCTCATCCTGCTCGGAGAAACCGAATCCCGGCCGCAATTCGGCATGGATGCGCTGATAGGTCTGGCCATCACGCGTTGCCGACGGCATCAAAGTCAACCTGGCATCCCGCAGCCTGAAGAACGAGGGGCCGCTCAGGAACATCGTGTATGCATCCGCAACCAGCGCTGATGCCGCTCGCGTCGTTTCGTCATCCGACTCCTTGCCGTTGTAGATAACGGAAACATCATCCGCCGTGCGTGCCACGAGCTTGGTGCCGTCGGGACCATCATGCACTTGCAGCAAAGCACCCGACGAACGATCGAGCACTTCCTCGGACTGCTTGCGATAGCCCGCATCGACGAGAACGGGTTGCAGGAACTTGACCGTCTGCCGCCAGCGGCCGTCATAGTGAACATGTATCGAGCCCTGCTCGTCGAACAGGTAACCGCCGTGTGCCGCTATCGAGCGGTCGAGTACGGTCTTGGCCGCCTGCGGGTCGCCGGCAGTTTCAGGCTCCGGGAAAGGTGTGGCACAGCCGGCAATCAGCGCGGCCAGTAGCAGTGATATGACAGGTCTCATAATGTTGCTCGTTTCGAATCAACCAGGCAGCAACATACAGAGTTTTGCGGCGCTCGCTCGCCGCTGTTACAAACGCTTACGTTTCAGGCGCGCTCCGCCCAGTCGGCCAGCCCGCGGCCTTCTCCAACGAGTTTTTCCAGGAGCGGCGCCGGTGTCCAGTGATGCTCTCCGAACCGCTCTCGGAACTCATTGATCCGAGCAAGCACACGGTCCAGGCCGACCGCGTCCGCGTAGTGCATCGGACCACCCCGCCAGACCGGAAACCCGTAACCGTAAATGTAAACAACATCGATATCCCCGGGCCGCTGGGCAATACCTTCTTCCAGTATCCGGAAGCCCTCGTTGACCAGTGCATAGATCAACCGGTCAACGATTTCTTCCGCATCGATGGCGCGCCGCGCAATGCCCAGAGCAGCGGCTTCGCGCTCTACGATCTCGTGAACCTCTGCGTCGGGACTCTGTTTTCGCGTTTCGGGATCATAGATATAAAAACCCTTGCCGCTCTTTTGGCCGAGCCGGCCCGCCTCGACAAGCACGTCCGCAACACGATACGCGGCCGGATCACCACGCTCATCCTCGGGCAAGGCCTGCCGCGCCTTGTAACCCACGTCGAGACCGGCGAGATCCGCAACGCTGATCGGACCCATTGCCATTCCCCACCCGACCATCGCCGCATCTACACTTTCGGGTGTTCCACCTTCGACCAGGCACAGCTGCGCTTCACGGAAATATCCTTGCAGCATGCGATTGCCAATGAAGCCATAGCACACACCGGATACCACCGCGACCTTGCGAATGCGCTTGGCCAGCGCCATGACAGTCGCCAGTACTTCGTCTGCGGTCTTCTCGGCGCGGACAACCTCGAGCAACTTCATGATGTGCGCAGGACTGAAGAAGTGCATGCCGAGAACGTCTGATCGGCGATTCGTGGCTTTCGCTATTTCATTGACATCCTGGTAAGAGGTATTCGTCGCGAGTATCGCGCCCTGCTTACAAGTCTTGTCGAGCTTCGCAAAGATTTCTTTCTTGAGCTCCGGGTCCTCAAACACCGCTTCGATGACGAGATCGACGTCGGCAAGCGCCGCATAGTTTGTGTGACCCGTGATAAGACCACGGCACTGTGTCGCCCTTTCCTCGCTGAGCTTGCCGCGCTTTACGCTGCCGGCGTAGTTGCCGTCAATAATTGACAGACCCCGCGCCAGGGCTTCATCGTTGATCTCGACCATGTGGACAGGAATACCGGCATTGGCGAAGCTCATCGCGATGCCGCCGCCCATCGTGCCGCCGCCGATGATCCCGATCGAGTTAATTTCGCGCTTTGGCGTGTCCTTTGACAATCCCGCTAACTTGGCGGCCTCGCGCTCGGCGAAGAACAGGTGACGCATCGCGGCCGACTGCGGGTCTTTCATGCTTTCGGTGAACAACTCTCGCTCGCGTTTCTGGCCGTCGGCGAAGGACGTTGCCATGGCGGTCCGGACGCATTCGATGATTCTTGGCGGGGCCGTTTGGCCACGCGCTTTTTTGGCCACCACCGCCGCGGCAGCGTCGAAAATCGTTGCGTCCGCCTGCGCCACCTGCAGTTCGCTGGCGCGACGAGGCCGGGCGCCCGATTCAACCAGCTCGCGCGCATAGCGCTTGGCCTCGTCGAGAAGGCTGTCATCGACAACCCTGTCGATAAGTCCGAGGTTCGCAGCGCTTTCGGCGGCAACAGGTGCGCCGTTCAACATCAGGTCCAGGGCGGCTTCGACACCGGCCAGGCGTGGCACCCTCTGCGTCCCGCCGGCGCCAGGCAGCAATCCCAGTTTCACCTCCGGGAAACCGACTTTCGCGCCTTCGAGTGCGATCCGGTAGTGGCAGGACAAAGCCGTCTCGAAACCACCGCCGAGCGCGGTGCCGTGGAGTGCGGCGACGACAATCTTGTCGCTTGCCTCGATCTCGTTCAGAAGATCGGGCAGCAGTGGCTCCGCATGCGGCTTGCCAAACTCGGTGATATCCGCGCCGGCAATAAACGTGCGGCCATCGCAGTGGATCACGACAGCTTTGCAATCGTCTTGCGCAGCAGCGCGTATCGCCTCAAGAAGCCCCTGCCGGACTGCCTGTGAGAGTGCGTTTACGGGTGGGTTATTGACCGTGACGACGGCCAGGTTGCCGTCGATGACATAATTCACGACGTCGTTCATTGCGACTCCATATCGCCCGCCAGCACGGGCTCCTGAAAGCGAATTCTGGTAGCATCTTGCCACCATGTATGGCCAGCTCATAGAACAAGCCGAGAAATACCTGCGATCGCTCTACGCCCAGGACAACCTGGCCGCACAGCTCAAGCGATTGCTGGCCGAGCTACTGGCAGCCGGGGAGGCCAACGCCGACGTGGCATGCCGCCGCCTCAAGCTCAGCCGCCGCACCTTGCAGCGCCGTCTGCGCGCAGAAAAAACCAGTTTCCAGAAGATCCTCAACGAGGTGCGTGCGGTGCTCGCCGTCAACTACCTCAGTGACGATCGGCTCAAGGCCCTCGAGGTGGCGATGCTGCTGGGTTACTCGAGCATCAGCTCGTTCACCACCGCCTTCAAGTCCTGGTACGACATGCCACCGGCCGAGTACCGGCAGAAATTCCTCGCCGCGTAAGGGTCTCGACGGGCTTTCAGTAAGGAATCGTGCTCTCGACGATTTCCCACTTGCCGTCGCGCACCTGGTAGAACCTGAGATAGTCACCGCCCTGGTGTTTCGTGGCGCTGAATGACATCGAAGGACCTCCGAACGGATCCTCGTAGTAGTCGATGCTCTCCAGCGCTGCCAGTACCTTTTCCACGGTCAGGTCACGCCCGGCCGCCTCGAGCGCCCTGACGACAAGATCGGCGCTCGTGTAACCGACAATCGACTGCGGAGCCGGCTCTTCGCCGAATCTGGAGACGTATTCCTCATACCAGTTGGCAAGCCAGGAACCGGGCTCGGCCGCCTTGAAATCCGGCACGTAGAACGATGATGCCGTATAAAGCCCCTCTGTCGACCCGTTCGCGGCACTCGCCACTTCGGCGACATAAGACACCATGTTGCTGATTATCGGCGCATTCCAGCCCGCGTCGCGCGCCGCAGCGTAGATCAGGATCGTGTCCTTGACCAGGGGTCCAAGCACCAGCATCTCACAGCCCGAGTTCTTGATCGCCGTGATCGTCCCGACAAAATCCGTCTCCGTGTTCTTGTGCCGGCCGACATACACGGACTCCAGGCCCAGTTCTTCTACCGCCTGTTCGTAGCCATGCAGATTTTCTTCGCCATAGTCATTTGCGATGGCCTGCAGACACACTTTGTTTATATTCTGCTTCTCGACCATGTAACGCATGCCGCCACGAACCTGATCGCGGTAACTCACGAAGTAGCTGAACTTCATGGGATGCAAGGGTTCGTACATCTGCACGGCTCCCGTCAGCGGGAACAGGCTCGGCACATCAACCTCAAACATTTTCGGCATCAATGCGATATTCATGGGCGTGCCCATCGCGCCTACCATCAGAAAGATGTCGTCGACATTGAGCAACTTGTTGGTCGCCTTGACGGCCATTGGCATCTGGTACTGCGTATCCTCGACGATAAATTCGATCGTGCGCCCATGAATACCGCCGGCAGAATTGACATCGTCGAACCGCATGCGTTGCCCGTTGCTGGACGGCACGCCCCAGATCGCGAGGACACCGGAAAGATCGTTGTGCGAACCGATGACGATCGTGTCGTCGGTCACGCCGCGCGGCGCGTCGCCCGCGGTTTCCACCGACTCACCGCCGCAGCCGAACGAGAACAGTGGAAGTAACAAGATCAGCTTTCTCATAGTCGGACCCTCTATCCGATTCACGCACTCGCACTGTACATACTATCAATCAATTCGGCGTACTTTTCGCTGACGAAGCTTCTTTTGAGCTTCATCGTCGGCGTCAGCTCCTCATCCTCGGCGGTTAACAGTACATCGATCAGGCGAAACTTCTTGACCTGTTCGACACTGGAAAAGCCACTGTTGACTCGTGTGACTTCACTATCGATCAACCCGATGACCTCTGGACGCGCACACAGCGACCGATAATCCGTGAAGGGAACCGAATGCGTTTGCGCGTAGTGCTCGACATTCTCCTGATCGATCATGATCAGACAGGTCAGGAATTTGCGTTGGTCGCCAATAATAACCGCATCCGAAATATACGGCGAAAACTTGAGCTCGTTTTCCATGACAGATGGCGTGATGTTCTTGCCGCCCGCCGTGATGATGATGTCTTTGAGTCGATCAGTAATCGAAAGGTTGCCTTCTTCATCCAGCTCGCCAACATCGCCAGTATGGATCCAGCCATCGACGATGGTCTCCGCCGTCTTTTCGGGAAGATTCAGGTATCCCGAGAACTGGCCATCGGATCGCGCAACGATTTCGCCATTGCCGTCAATTCGTACCTCGGTTCCAGGCATGGCCGGGCCAACCGTGCCGAAGCGAAACTTGCCTTCGCGCGTACTCGTTACGATACCGAGCTCCGTCTGCCCCCAGAGCTCGTCGATCGCGATGCCCATGGCCAGGAACCACCTTAGCAGCGCCGGCGAAATCGGCGCCGCACCCGAGCAGGCATTGCTTGCCCGATCCAGACCGAGCACTTTCTTGATGTTGCTGAAGACGAGTGCGTCAGCTACCGCATATTGCAGGCGATCCAGGCCAGATACCGCTCGTCCGGAAACAATATTGTCGGCGCGGCGCATACCGACCTGCATCGCCCATGCATAGGCTTTTCGACCGATCCAGGTCGCCTCGGACATCGCGGTCGTCACACGGGAGTAAAACTTTTCCCACACCCTCGGCACGGCAAACACATAGGTCGGAGACACTTCCTGCAAGTTTTGCATGACGGTCTCGGGACTTTCGGCAAAGTTGATCGTGGCGCCGTGAGCCATCGGCAACCAGCACGAGAAGACACGCTCTGCGATATGGCACAGCGGCAGGTAGGTCAGCAATTCATCTTCGGCACCCTGCCTCAGGTATTCGGGAGCAATCGACATCTGGAACATGATGTAGCGCTGCGACAGCATGGCGCCTTTAGGCATACCGGTCGTTCCTGACGTGTATACGAGTGCGGCAAGGTCGTCGCCGCTGCCTTTTTCCGCAATGCTCTCGATCAATCCTTCATTGTTCTTCCCGAAGTCCCGGCCAATCTCGAAAAGGTGGTCGATCGGTGCAACCTTGGCATGATTGAAATCGCGCAGCCCTGTCCAGTCAAACACGAAAACGCGCTCGATATTGGGTAGCTTTTCTTCGATCTCGAGGTACTTGTCGAGCTGTTCCTCGTCCTCGGCAAACAGGAAGCGACAGTTCGAATCGGTCAGCGTGTGCTCGACCTGCCGCGACTGGTAGGTCGGATAGATGCCGTTGACAACCCCGCCTGCGAGCATCGATCCGATGTCCGCCCACAGCCACTCGCGGCAATCCTCACTCTGGATCGATACGACATCGCCGCGCTCGAGGCCAAGCGCCAACAAGCCCCAGGCGATCTCGAACGCACGGTTGCGGTAGTCCGCCCAGGTGTAGCTCTGCCAGATCCCGAAGTCTTTTTCGCGCATCGCGACACGGTCGCCGCGCTCCAGGGACTTCTTCAGGAACAATTTGGGCAGCGTGTCGCAGCCATCGACGAGAACCGTCTTGGCGTTCATCGCCAGGTCTTCCTCTTCTTCCAGCGTCGCCGGCCACGCACGCCCTCCTCCTTCTTGCCGAGATAGAACTCCTTGATATCCTCGCTTTCGATCAGGTGCTCCGAAGGCCCGTCCATGACCATTCCCCCGACCTCCATGACGTAGCCACGATCCGATACCTGCAGCGCGACATTCGCATTCTGTTCAACGAGCAGGATTGTGAGGCCCTGCTCATCGTTGAGTCGACTGATGATCTCGAAAATTTCCTTTACGAGAACCGGCGACAGGCCGAGGGACGGCTCATCGAGCATCAGCAGACGCGGCCGCGCCATGAAGCCGCGGCCGATCGCGAGCATTTGCTGCTGTCCCCCGGAGAGGTAGGCGGCCATTCTGTCGTCAAGCTGTTTGAGCGCCGGGAAGTAGCCGTATACGGTTTCGACGTCTTTCGCGATGGCATCTTTATCGCTGCGATTGAAAGCCCCCATCGCCAGGTTTTCTGCGACGGTCAGGAACGGGAACACTTCGCGCCCCTCGGGGACGTGCGCGATTCCCTTGCGCGCCACCCAGTCCGGATCACGACACTGTATTTGCTCCCCGTCGAGCAATACCTGGCCCTTGTTGCTGTCCAGTGCCCCGGTTGCAGTCTTCAGCAGTGTCGTCTTGCCGGCGCCGTTGGCGCCCAGCACCGCGACTATCTCGCCTTCATCGACATTCAGGCTGACGCCGCGAATCGCCATTATCGGGCCGTAGTAGGTCTCGATATTGCGCAACTCCAGCAACGGCGCGGTCATTCGGTGACCCCCAGGTAGGCGCTTTGCACGTCTGGATTCTCGCGAACCTCATCGGGAGAACCGATCGCCAGTAACTTGCCATGGTTGATGGCCATGACGCGATCCGCAACCTGCCCGACGAGGTTCATGTCGTGCTCGACCATGACAAGCGTTACGCCGAGATCGTGCTTTACATCGTCGAGGTAGAACGAAATGTCATCGGTCTCTTCGTTATTGAGACCCGAGGCAGGCTCATCGAGCAGTAGCAGTGTCGGCTCGGCGCAGAGAGCCCGCGCCAATTCGACATTCTTGCGCGCGCCGTAGGGAAGATCGGCGATCCGCTCGTCGCGATATTGGGTAATTTCGAGCAGGTCGATGATGTCTTCGACCTTCTCGCGGTGCTCGATCTCGCGCTTGCGCACGCCCGGCCAGAACAAGAAATTGCTGAATGGGTTCCTGTGCATGTGCGCGTGCCGCCCTACGAGCAGGTTCTGCAAGACCGTGGCATGCTCGAACAGCTCGATATTCTGGAAGGTTCGGCCGATGCCGGCGCTGACGACCCTGTGCGCAGGCAGATCGAGGAGATTCTGTCCGCCGTAATGAATCGTTCCGTTTGTCGGCTCGTACAGCCGGCTGATCAGGTTGAAGATCGTGCTTTTGCCGGCGCCGTTCGGGCCGATGATTGCAAACGTCTCGCCAGGCTCGACGTCGAAGGATACGTCGTCCACCGCGTGCACACCACCGAACTCGATCGACAGGTTCTTTACAGAAAGGGTCCGTGCCGAGCTCATCGCATACGCTCCGTCTTGAGGTATGACTTCTGCCGCACGAACGACGACTTGCGGTAATAAGGAAACGTTTCGAAGAAAAATCGAATCTTCATCCAACGCCCGTAAAGCCCGGCTGGCTCGAAGACGATGACGAGCACGATGATCATGCCGAACAACAAAGGCTCCAGCCCCGCAGTCTGCCCGATCGCTGGCGGCAGCGCGCCCTTGAGGAAGCTCAGTCCCACGGGCAGCAGCGAGATCACGATCGCGCCGAGAATCGCTCCCAGTATCGTGCCGAGGCCGCCAACCACGATCATTAGCAGCAGTTTGAGTGATTCGAGAACACCGAAGACGTCCGGTGCCAGGTACGTCAGGTGGTGGGCGAGCAGCGCGCCGGCCAATCCGGTGATGGCCGCGCTGATACCGAACGACTGAATCTTGACCCACTCGACGTTCACGCCCAGGCAGCGCGCGGATAGTTCCGAGTCACGAACTGCAACAAAAGAACGCCCGGTCGGGCTGCGAAACAGGTTGGCCGCGCCGACAACAACGAACAGTGCGAACAGCAGGTCGACATAGTATTGCTGCCAGACCTCGGTCAGCGGGACACCGAAAACTTGCAGCGCTGGCACGGCATATCCCATGTGTCCGCCCGTAACGGACGACCACTCGCCGAACAAGGTCTCGATCAGGATCCCGAATGCGAGTGTCGCGATCGCCAGGTAGAAACCGTGCATCTTGGACGCTGAGCGGCCCAATGCCATTCCGACCAGTCCGGCAATAGCTGTGCTGGTCAGAATCGACAACAGGAACGGAAAGCCGACAGTCAACAGGACTGAGTGCGCGTATGCGCCTATTCCAAGGAATCCGGCATGACCAAAACTGACCTGTCCCGTGTGGCCCGTCAGTAGCATCAGGCCGATTCCGGCGATCGCGTACACGAGCAACAGGCCGAGTTCCGCCAGGTAATAGTCCTGTAGGAACAGCGGTGCTGCGAGCAGGAAGATGACGACGATCGAAACACGCACTTTTTCCCCGGTCTTCGCGAGAAAGCGTATGTCGTCGTTATAAGCGGTCTTGAACAGGAACTGCATCGCTCAGACCTTCTTTTGGTAAGTCTGCGGAATCAGGCCCTCGGGCCTGACGAACAGGACCAGCAGCATCACGACATAGGCGGACACGCCCTTGATGCCAGGCAGGAAGTAATCTGCGAACGGCTCGATGATTCCGATCAGGATGCAACCGAGCAGCGCCCCGTAGATGGAACCGAACCCACCGACGATGGCGCCCGCCAGGGCCTTGATGCCGAGAAAACCGATTGTCGTATCGACCTGGGTCACGGGCGCCAGCAATGCGCCGGCGGCGGCGGCGATGAAAGCGCCGATCGCCCAGGTTGCTGATACGAGGCGCTTGACCGGAATCCCCATGTAGTAGGCCGCGAGCTGGTTTTGCGACGCGGCTTGCATGGCCACCCCGAATCGCGTGCGACGGAAGAACAGTCGTATCGCGATGACGAAGATTACGGTCGCCATAATGATGATCAGCCGGTCATAATTGATTTCGATCATGTCTCCGACGACAAGCTTGCCATCGAACGGGGCGTCCACAGAACGAGCGTTCCAGCCGAAAATCATTCCCGCCAGGGCGCGAAAAATGAAGCCGAAGGCGACAGTCAGGATAAAAATACTCGCCTGCGACTCGCCGATGATGCGGCGCATGATTTGCGCGTCAACGATATAGCCGACGACGGCAATCGCCATGCAGCCGACCAGAAAAGACGACCAGAATCCCCAGCCCAGCGCTTCGGACAGCGTGAGCACCGCGAAGGCTCCGAGCATCATGAACTCACCGTGCGCGAAGTTTACGACCTCGGTCGCCTTGTAGATCAGGACGAACCCCAGCGCGATCAGGCCGTATGCACAGCCCTGCGCGACGCCCGTAATGGCGAGATGAACGACGTCACTCAGTGGTAACAATACGCCCCCCTGTTCTTATTATTTTGCGGCACCGAATGTCAGCGCCGATCAGCTGGCCTTGCGCAAATCTTTGGCCAGCTTTCTTATGGTGTTGCCAGTCACTTCGAGGGCCTCTGCCAGCACCTCCGGCTCAATGGTCAGCGGCGGCAGAAACCGTATCACGTTGCCTCGCACACCACAGGTCAAAAGGAGCACGCCTTGAGTCAAGGCGTCCGCCGCAACGGCCATCGTCAGGTCGGCATCCGGGCTGTCCGGGTCACCGTCTCTGACAAATTCGATGGCGGACATCGCGCCGGTGATACGGATATGCCCGATGCAATTCGTCTCCGCCTGCAACTGCTCGGCCCATTCTTCGATCTGGCGGCCTATCGCCTTCGCCTTGCCACAGAGATCTTCTTCCGCGATGACATCGAGCACCGCCAGGCCCGCGGCGCAGCCTATCGGCGAGCCTCCGAAGGTGCTGCCGAGACCACCCGGATCCACGGCGTCCATAATGTCGGCCTTGCCGATGACCCCGGCCAACGGGAAACCACCCGCGATGCTCTTGGCGACGGGCATGAGGTCGGGCTCGACGCCGGCCTGCTCGCAAGCAAACAACGTACCCGTGCGTCCGAAGCCGGTCTGGACTTCGTCGATGATCAGCACGATGCCATGCCGGTCGCATTGCTCCCGCAGGGCTTGGAGGAATTCCGCAGGTGCCGGATAGAAGCCGCCCTCGCCCTGCACGGGCTCGACGATCATGGCGGCGATTCGGGACGGCTCGACGTCGGACTTGAACAAGGTTTGCAACGCATTCAGGGCGTCCGCCACCGATACCCCGTGGTACTCGATCGGAAAGGGCACGTGAAAGACCTCGGCCGGAAACGGCCCGAACCCCGCCTTGTAGGGCACGACTTTGCCGGTCAGCGCCATGCCCATCATCGTGCGGCCGTGAAAGGCCCCCGAAAACGCAATAATGCCGCTACGCCCGGTGTGTTTTCGCGCAATTTTTACTGAATTTTCAACAGCTTCAGCGCCAGTATTCACGAAGATTGTCTTTTTTCGCGTAGGACCCGGTGCCGCCTTGTTGAGGCGTTCGGCCAACCTGACGTACACATCATAAGGTGTGACCTGGAAACAGGTGTGAGTAAAGCGATCGAGTTGCGCCTTGACCGCGGCCACGACCCTGGGGTGGTTGTGACCGGTTGCGACTACCGCAATGCCGGTTGCCAGGTCGATGTAGCGGTTGCCCTCGACATCCCAGATCTCGGCATTCCTCGCCTTGTCGGCAAAGACACCCGTCAGGATACCCACGCCGCGCGGCGTCTCGCTGCCTCGGATTTCGAGCAGTTCTTTATTCGTTGTCACCTTATTCCTCCGGCCACTCCATAACAGGCCACATGCTCCGTTTTAGGATATCATTCGCGCCTCGCGAAGGAGGACCAGCATGCGCGAAATGCTCAAATTCTATATCGACGGCGAGTGGGTCGATCCCGTCACGCCAAACCCTTTTGATGTCATCAACCCTGCAACCGAGGAAGTTTGCGGGAGGATAAGCCTCGGCTCGGCCGCCGACGTCGATATTGCGGTCGCCGCCGCAAGGCGGGCATTCGAATCGTACTCGCAGACGACGCGCGAAGATCGGTTGGAATTGCTCGAGGCAATCCTGGCCGAATTCGCCAAACGCCATGACGAGGTTGCCGAGGCCATCATGGAAGAAATGGGTGCGCCCTGGGGTCTCGCCAGGAATGCCCAGGCGGCAAGTGGCCCGCAGCACATCAAGGCCGCCATTAGGGCACTGAAGAATTTCGAATTTGAGGAGCGCAACCGGACGACGTTGATCGTCAAGGAACCCATCGGTGTCTGCGGTCTGATTACGCCCTGGAACTGGCCGATGAACCAGACCGCGGTCAAGGTTGCGCCCGCACTTGCGGCGGGATGCACGATGGTCCTCAAGCCGAGTGAAATCGCACCGTTTGACGCGATGATCTTTGCCGAGATACTCGATGCTGCCGGCACGCCCGCCGGCGTGTTCAACCTGGTCAATGGCGATGGGCCGGGTGTCGGTACCGCATTGAGCCAGCATCCTGGCATCGACATGATGTCGTTTACGGGGTCGACTCGGGCCGGCGTTCTCGTCGCCCAGAATGCCGCACCGACGGTCAAGCGCGTGGCGCAGGAGCTTGGCGGCAAGTCGGCAAACATCATCCTCGACGACGCCGACTTCGGCAACGCTGTGAAAAATGGTGCGTCTGACGTGTTCGAAAACACGGGCCAGTCCTGTGATGCGCCCTCGCGGATGCTCGTCCCCAAAGAGCGTATGGAAGAAGCTGCCGCGCTTGCCGCATCGGTTGCCGCGGCAACGGTCGTTGGCGACCCGCGCAGCGAGGACACCGAGGTCGGGCCGCTGGTCTCGGATGTGCAGTGGAAAAAGGTCCAGGACCTGATTCAGAAAGGTATCGATGAGGGCGCCACATTGGCCGCCGGGGGAACAGGGAAACCGGAGGGGCTCGACAAGGGATATTTTGTCAGGCCGACCGTGTTCGCCAACGTCAGCAATGACATGACGATCGCCCGGGAGGAAATCTTCGGGCCAGTGCTGTCGATCATCCCTTACGAGGATGAAGACGACGCTGTAAAGATCGCCAATGACACCCTTTACGGCCTGTCGGGCTACGTATCTTCGGGTGATCTCGACAGGGCTCGAAGCGTTGCCGCACGAATGCGCACAGGCATGGTCCACATTAACGGTGCGCAGCTCGACTCCATGGCGCCTTTCGGCGGCTACAAGCAGTCCGGTAACGGCCGGGAATGGGGTACCCATGGCCTCGAGGAATTTCTCGAGGTCAAATCGATTTTTGGCTTTGACGCCGGCAACAAGGACTAGGAACGGAAGTACCGCATGAAGCATTACCTGCTACTGGCTATTGCAGCCACGTTTGTTGTCAGCGGATGCGCCAAGGAATCCGAGCGGCCGAAGGCGACGGGCGAAGGAACCGTGCGCGCTATCAATGCCATCTCGACATCGCCCGATTTCGGCTTCCTGATCGAGGAGCGATTCCTGGAACCACTCAAATACAAGACGGCCTCCTCCGAGTCGACATGGGATAACCTCTCGTACACGTTCAATTTCGATGTGCTCCTCGCCGGCGACGTGGCGCGCACCCGCGTGGCCAGCGTTCTTATCGATGTCGAGAATGACCGTGACTACACGATGCTATTAAGCGGTGCGATCGACGCTCCGGACGTCACGTTATGGGAAAACGAAATTCGCGAATGGCAGAGCGACGAAACAGCCTTTGAGCTGCGAATTGCAAATGCGTCCCCCACGTTAGGTCCGGTCGATGTCTACTTCGACGCCCCGGGCACTGCGCCGGTCCTCGGCAATGCGCTCGGCACGGTCGATTTCGGCGAAATCCTCCCGGCGCAGGAATATGAGCCTACAGAAAGGACTTTAATCCTGACGGCCGCGAATGATCCGGGGACGGTACTTTACGAGTCTGTCCCCTTGACCCTGGCCGAACGTACTTCTTACATACTGGCTCCATTTGACCCTGACGCAAATGATGTTGGGCCAATCCCGGTCCTGCTGATCAACGCTACGCGGGGGGGAGGCGGATCCATTGCCGACGTCAATACGCAATCAACGGCGCGATTCTTTCATGCATCCCAGGCCATGGGCAACGCCGACATTTTCATCGACGATCCGCTGACTGTTCCGGTTGTCGCGAACCAGGCGTTTGGCGAGTTCACTGGTGATCTGCCAGTGACGAGCGGTGACGTTCCGGTGACGTACACGGCCCCGGGCAATGTCGGTTCGATCCTGATCGATTCGGATCGGGTCTTTACCGTCAACGCGCACCATAGCCTGTTTGCCGTGCGTAACAGCGTCGGTGAAGACCTTGTCAGCAACTTCGTAATCGACCGTCGCAGCGTGGAAACTCAAACCAAGCTGACCATAATCAACACGACCACGAATCACCCGATAGTCGACGTCTATGTCGTTCCAACGGGTGAGAGTATCGATGAGACCTTCCCGGTAATTCCTAGGCTCACCGCCCTGGCGCCACCGTTTACCACACCCCTGCTGCCGGAACAGTACGATCTCTACCTGACCGTGCCGAACGAGAAGACCGTCTTGCTCGGTCCGATCGCATTGGACGCCCAGCCCGGAAGCGTCATCGAGGCATTGATCTACGACACCGTGGATCCGAACGTACCCAGTCTCGCGGTGATCCCGCCGCCGTAAAGGCGCCGAGTCGGTGCGGCAGCAGCACCTCAGACATGCAGTTCTCCAGACGACTGGAGAAACTCGGTGATCCTGGCGCGCAACTCATCGTAGGCGTGATCAAAGGCGCGACGGCGTTCACCGGTATCCTCGCAAGCGACCGGGTCCGGCACGCCCCAGTGCAAGGTGACAGGGCTGCCGTTCCATACCGGGCAGGCTTCGCCTGCAGCGTTGTCGCAGACCGTAACCACGAGGTCAAACGCGATCGCATCCTCGCCCGAAAATTCGTCCCAGGATTTTGACGCCAGGCCGTCGACCGAATGTCCTGCAGCTGTCAGCTTCTCGATTGCACCAGGATTGACTTCGCCCACAGGTTGGCTGCCCGCGCTATACGCACGAAACGCACCCCGGCCCAGGTCATTCATCAATACCTCGGCAAGAATGCTGCGTGCCGAATTACCGGTGCACAGAAAAAGCACATTACGCACAACAACGCGACCCCTGTTGCGGTTTTGCTCCTGCCGGTTCCACGTCTTCGCCGTAGTGCGTGATCTCACCGTGAGTGACGAATGTTTCCCAGGCCACTGCATCCGGATCACGTACCCAGGTTTTGCTCGATTTCGCGTAACAGCATTCGGCATCGGGCTGATCAAACGTCTGTTCACCGGCGCTGCGCAGGCGTTGCTGGATTTCGCCCAGCTCATCCATCGTGTCGGCCTGGAAGCCAATATGGTTGATACCCGCGGAATGGCGCGACTGACTGATCGCGAAATTGACACGGGGATCCTCCAACATCCACTTGGCGTAATCCGCTTTCAAGACATCGGGATCCTTGCCGAACAAGGTACGATAGAAATCGGTTGACTGGGACAGATCGGTGACCGCCACATTAACGTGAAATCTCTTCATTGTTGTCTCCTACAAGTCGATTGATGCTGCAACCGGCGCACAGACCTCAGCGCTGCCGCCACAGCAGTCTTCCATCAAGTACACGATCAGTTCGCTGACCGCTTCGAAGTCAGCCCGGTAGATGACATGCCGGCCATCGCGTTCGCTTTTTACAATCCCGGCCCTGTGCAACTTGGCCAGGTGGCTCGACATCGTGTTCTGCCGCGCACCGAGCCGCTCCGCGATTGCACCTGCCGTCAAACCGTCCGGACCGGCCTTGACCAGCAACCGGAATACGCTGAGCCGAGTTTCGTGAGCAAGCGCTTCGAGCGCTTCAATGGCGTTCAACATTTCCATATATCGAGAATAATCGATATATAGTCGGAATGCAAGCCAAGACAGTTTTTCGTTCAACGGGAAATCAGATCTCGTTCCGCACGCTACCCATGAAGGCGGCGCCATCATTCGCGGCATCGTCATCGGCCTGGGCNNTCGGCCTGGGCCTTGGCATCGTACATTGCCTGATCGGCGACGCTGATCAGTGTCCAGAGGTCCTCACCATGCTCGGGCATCAGGGCGATGCCCACGCTCGCGGCGCATTTTATCTCCTGCCCCTGGATGATGTAGGCCTCGGCTGCAGTTTGCACGAGCCTGTCGGCGACATGCCGTGCGTCCTCCAAACCGATGTCCGGCAGCACGATAGCAAACTCGTCACCCCCGAGCCTGCCGAGGATATCCTCCGGGCGCAGGCAAAACTCGAGTCGGTGCCCGAATGCCTTGAGTAACGCATCGCCGGCCTGGTGACCGAAGCGATCATTGATCGTCTTGAAATGATTGAGGTCAAGGTACAGCACGGCACCCTGCTCGCTCGACCGCACGAGACTGGTGCCTTCGCTCTCGAACCCGCGTCGATTCAGAACACCGGTTAAAGGGTCGCGCAGCGCATCGGCAAGCATTTTGTCCTCGTTGCGCTTGCGCTGCGTTATATCGATTAACGTGACCGAAAAGTCATCGCCAACAGGCTCACCGACCACGCGCAGCCAGAACTTGCCGTCATCCCTCTCGGCCGCCGTCTCGAAGCTCATGGTCGACTGGTTGGCGGATTCATCTGCAAAGTGCCCAATCAGTCGCTCCGGCTCGAGCTCTGCCAGTTTATCCAGTGGCATCCCGACGAGCGTACCGGTACCACAGCCGAGATAGCTCTCGGCCGCCCGATTGGCGAAGATGCAGCGGAAGCGCGTCTCCTTGCTGTTGCGGTCCTGGGCAAAACGCAGGATGCCGTTCGATGATGTTTCGATCAGCGTCCGGATCAGGTGTTCGCTGTCTGCGAGTTGTGACTGGGCCTGGCGCCGCTCGGTAACGTTGCGACATACAACGACCATGCCGAGATTCTGGCCCTTCGGACCGACCAGCGGTCCGACGCTGAGCTCATAGATATCGTCCTTGTGCAGGCGCAGCGTCTGCGTCAGATCCAGTTCTGCCGCCTTTCGGACAATGTCGCGCGCCTCCGGAAAATCTTCCCAGAGATTGTGGCCGATTAATTCCGGCTCACTGCCGCCCAGCAATTCCTGTGCGCTCCGATTGGCACACACGATGCGCTCTTCGTGATCGAGCACGAAGATCGGATCCCTGACATGATTGAACAGCGTCTGGTACGCAATCGGACTGAACTCATAAAAACGCATGGACACGGCGGCATACCCATAGAGCGGCAGCATCACGACGAATGACAGCGACGAGAACGGAAAATCCGGCGGACCCATGCCGAGGTAGATGTTGCTGACACTGACGGTGAAAGGAAGTATCGCGCAGCCGAGTAACAGCAGGACCGTCCTGCGGTGCGCCGGCGCGATCGTGGGCAAGCGGCCAGCCAGCGCGATCGCAGAGTACAGAAACAGCCCGTACATAAACGGTGCCTGCACGCGATTGAACCAGGAATGCTCACTGACATCGGTGAACGCGACGCCCGTATCCGTGACTTCCGTAATCCAAATCATGTTGTGCATGGAATTCGTCACAGCGAGCAGCGATGCGGCGATGGGAATGACTGAAAGCATCGCAATAAGAACCGGACTCGGCCGCCCGTCCGTGTATTCCCGATAAACGATATAAAACGCGACAGGCATGAACCCCGACGCAAAGAAAACCATTACCCTGCCGATGCCGTAGATATTAGGATCGTCCGTCCCATACGAAAAGGCGGTCCCGCCGACGAGAATTCCGATCAATAGCAGAAGGAAAGCCATGACGCTGTTCGCATGCTGCGGCGACGATCGCGTGACCCGTATCGCGACGCCAACGTAGACCACGGCCGCAATCGCAAAAACGGGGCGCAGGATCAGCTCGAGCCATTCCATCATGCCCTTGCCCCGGGCGCAGTCGTGTCAGCATAGCGTGTCATACCGCCATGCTAGCGGGGATCGGAACGACATAATGCGACCTGTGCCGCATTACTGAAACCGTGCTACGACGCGGGTTACAGGCCTTCGGCGGTGTCGTGGATCAGCTTGTCGACGACGGCTTTGAGAGCGTCGTCGTTGCTGGCGCCACCGGCCCGTTCAAGTTCGTATTTCCTGAGCTGGCGATGGGCGCTGGTACCACGTTGCAGGATATGTTGCAGATCGTTGATTTCGTCGGTGCAGCCCAGCGCCTCGGCGTCTTCAGCGACCAGGCACAGCATTTCGTTGAGCAAATCCCCGAACGGAATGACCTGAGCCTTGGCCAGGTCGATGAGTCCTTCGTCAAAGCTGTAGCGCATCGCGCGCCAGCGATTTTCCCGAATCAACATGGGCTTATAAATCCGCCAGCGCTGATTGTGCGTCCATAATCGATACAGCATTCTGAAAATACACGTGAGAAGTGCCGTCAGCGATACCGTGTCGTCGAGGAGGGTGCAAACGTCCATGATGCGCGTTTCCAGTGTCGGGAATCGTGCACTCGGGCGCAGGTCCCACCAGATTTTCGTCGTATCTTCGATGAGACCGGCATCGATAAGAACACGGACGTGGCGTTCATACTCCGCGTAACTCGCGAAACGCTCCGGCAGTCCGGTGCGTGGTAATGCATCGAATACGGTCAGTCGGTAACTTTTCAGCCCGGTGTCACGGCCCTCCCAGAACGGCGATGAGCATGACAAGGCCAGGAGATGCGGCAGGAAATACGACATCTGATTCATCAGGTCGATGCGCAATTCATTGTCCTGGATGCCGACATGTACGTGCATACCACAGATGAGCAATCGCCTTGCGGCGCCCTGCATTTCAATCGTCAGCTGGTCGTAACGCTCCTTGCGAGTGTGCTTCTGGTCGTACCAGCGGCTGAACGGGTGCGTCGATGACGCAATCGGCTCGAGGTCATGCTTGTTGGCAACCTCTTTTACCGTGCTGCGCAGGTGCACAAGTTCGGAGCGAATTTCCTGAATGTTATCGCAGACTCTCGTACCAATCTCGATCTGCGAGCGCAGCAGTTCCGAGGAAACCTGGTTGCCGAGCCTGTCCTCGCATTCCTTCATCAAGTCTTCGGGTGGATCAACCGCGAGTGCCCGCGTCTCCCTGTCGACGAGGAGGTATTCCTCTTCCACGCCCAGAGTAAACTTCGGGGTAGAGTCATTCATCAGCTTTTCCCCCTTTGGCGGGACCCCGCTTCTCAGCCTAAGCCGAGATCCTGTCCCGGGTCAGGCCGATTCTCTCCGGAATCGAATCGATGATGTTATGCATTATTGGCGCAATCTCCCCCACACCCGCAATATCGTCAATAAGGTCTTGCCGCACCTCGATGCCGACGTGGGGCAGACCGACCTCTTCGGCGTGGTGATCGATGGTGAAATCCTGCGGCGCGCGACCTGAATAAGGCTCGTTGTCCCCGGTCAGGAAACCTGCTGCGCGAAATTCTTCGATAAAAATGTCGGACAGGCTTGTGTCCTTGTCCCAGAGCACGCCCAATTGCACTTCCCGCGAAACACCGTTGAGTACTGGTGTGAAACTGTGAATCGAGATGAATGCTGGCATCGGGCCGATCGCCCGCAGCCGCTGAACCTGGCTGTCGATCGCTTTATGGTAGGGCCAATAAATTGCCTCTGCACGCGCATCTTTTTGTTCCTGCGTCAGGTTACGGTTACCCGGAACGAGGATGCCGTCGCCGTACTCGAGAAACGCACCCGGATCCATCAGTTGCCGGTTGCAGTCGACGATGAGCCGCGAGTACTGGGCAATGACAGCGGTGATGCCGAGGCTCTTGGCGATCGTCTCTGTCAGCTTTCCGGCGCCGATGTCGATAGCGAGATGGCAACGCCTCGCAAATGGATCCAGCCCCATGTCGCCGAGCGCCTGGGGGAACCGGCAGCTGGCATGATCACAGACGAGAAGAACAGGCGCCTCGGACAGCGGATTAACAACATAGTACGGTGATGGCTCACCTGCCGTGAGCAAGGAAGAATTATTGTTGTTTGAACTGTCCGACATGAATAGGTGCTGGAATTCTTTGCCGGCAGTGTACCTTAGAATAAGTCCGGTGTACTCAGGCCCTTAGCTCGGAGAACCTGTTCCGGGCCCAGGGTTCGAATGAACGCACCGATGTCGGCCGTGCGATGTAATATCCCTGCGCGTACTCGATGCCCAGCGCCCCGAGCTTATCGAGCACCTGTTTTGTTTCGACACGTTCCGCGATCGTCTGGATGCCCATGGCATGCCCGACTTGCCAGATTGCCTTGACCATACTTTCGTCAACCGAGTCGTCGACGACGTTGCGAATGAACTGGCCGTCAATCTTCAGATAATCGACTGGCAGATTCTTCAGGTAAGTGAATGACGACAGCCCGCTACCGAAGTCATCGAGCGAGAACATGCAGCCAAGTTTCTTCAGAGTCTGCATAAAGTGCACGACGCGCGACAGGTTAGAGATGGCCGCAGTCTCTGTGATTTCAAAGCAAATCGCGCCTTGCGGCAGTTTCTGTTTCTCCAGTTCCTGAATGACATCACTGAGGAAACGATCTTCGCTCAGGGACGTACCGGAGAGGTTTATGGCGATCGTGTATCGCGCTTCATCTTCGCTTTCGCGATCGGCCAGCTCGGACAGAGCCGTGCGAACAACCCATCGATCAAGTGTGGACATCAGGTTGTAGCGTTCGGCAGCCGGAATGAATTGATCCGGACCAACGAGACCTCCGTCCTCGTCGCGCATGCGCAAGAGCAGCTCATAATGCCCTCGCGACTGGCCGCTGTCCTTGCCAATCCCGATGATCGGCTGGAAGAACAGCTCCAGCCTGTCCTCCTCGACAGCGCTGGAAATCCGTGACACCCATTTCATCTCCTCATGGCGCAGAGATGCGTCGGAGTCCTTGTAGAGATGAACCTGGTTGCGGCCCATATCCTTCGCTGAATAGCAAGCCACATCCGCTGAACTCATCAGTCCGGCGACGTCAGCGTTCTCGCTGTTCACCATGACGACGCCGATCGAGCAACGAACCGTTGTGAACGAATCCTGCCACTCGAAACGGTAGCCTTCGATAGCGCCCCGGATCTTTTCGGCAACTTCGAGAGCTCGTTCCTCACTGCAGCGTTCGAGCAGGATGCCGAACTCGTCGCCGCCCAGGCGCGCCAGGAGATCCGTAGACCTGATGTTGCTATGCACGAGTTCCGACAGCTGCCGTAACAAAGCATCGCCCGCGGAGTGGCCGAATGTATCGTTCACGACCTTGAACTGGTCGAGGTCGAGATAGAGTAACGCGTGAGTGTCGTCCGGTTTCCCACGGATGTGATCGATGGCTGTAATGAGGCGGTTTTCGAATTCCCGCCGATTGATCAGGTCCGTTAGTGAATCGTGCGAAGCCTGGTAGCTAAGCTGGCGGAAGAGTCGCGTTTCCTTGCTGACATCATGGAACACCATTACCGAGCCAATGATGTTGCCAATGCGATCGCGAATCGGCGCAGCCGAATCCTGGATGGGAATCTCTTCGCTGTTCTTTGAGATCAGCAAGGAATTTTCTTCGAGCGTAATGACACGCCCTTCCTTGAGACACCGCATGACCGGGTTTTCGACGGACGCGCGAGTGTGCTCGTTGATAATCGCCATGATTTCGGTAATCGGTTTGTCGCGTGCGCTTCGAACGTCCCAACCCGTCAGATCCTGCGCAACCGGATTGATGTAGTCGATATTGCCGTCCGCGTCGGTCGTAATCACGCCATCGCCGATCGACTGCAGCGTTACCTGCGCGCGTTCTTTTTCTTCGAAGACGCGAGTCTCGGCAAGCTTGCGCTCGGTAATGTCGGTGATGGTTCCCTCATGCGCGATGATGTTGCCGTCATCGTCGTAAACGGCCCGCGCATTTTCCAGAACCACGATTTCGTCTCCGTTCCTGCGCCGCAGTCGATACTCGAAGTTCTTCACGATTCCTTCGGCCTCGAGTCTGGCGAACACCCGTTCGCGGTCGACCGGGTTTACATACAGCATCGGCGTTGGGCCGGCAGCCTTGAGTTCGTCCGCGCTTTCATAGCCGAGCATCTCGACCAGCGCCGGGTTGGCCGCGATGATTTCACCGTCGCGCGACGCAATGTAGACGCCGTCAATCACATTTTCGAACAGGCCCCGATAGCGCATTTCCGAATTACGCAACTTGTCCTCATCGAGCTGGCGCTTGATCGCAATACCCGCGAGGCGCGCGAGTCGACTCAGCTTATCCAGCTCATCGGTCGTCGGTGCGCGGGGGTCCTCGACGTAGATGTCGAGCGTGCCGATGACGCGCCCGCGCGCTCCCTTGACGAGGAAAGACCAAACGGCCCTGATACTGCAGGACAGCGCCTGTTTGCTGTGCGACTTCCAGGATGGGTCCGTGCCAACATCGGTCACGAACTGGTCCTCGCCATGATGCACGGCCCGACCGCAGGTAATGCTGCCGGCACCGACTTCGACGAAATTCAGCAGGAGCTTGAACGGTTCGGGAAGGCTCGGCGACTGCGACATACTCAGCGTCTTGCCACTTGGACCGAGCTGCATCAAGGCTGCGCGAAATTTGTCGTCGATTTTCTCGACGCTGCGGCAAATTGTTCGCAATGTCCGGTCGTGTGGCACGCTGGCGGCAATCATTTCGAGAATTTTGTTCTGCGCGAACGCCAGTGTTTCATTTCGCTTGCGTTCGCTGATATCCGTGATGGAGGCGCGGATAAGATTCCTGCTTCCCGCCGGAAGCTTGCTCAGCCGCACTTCGCAGGGGATTTCATCGCCCGCCGAGTTGAGGTGCATCCATTCGAAGGCTGGAAGTTCGCCCTCGAGGGCACGGTCGATATAGCCGCGCGCAACGCCGAACGAAGGCGTGCCGTCCGGCTGCTTTTCGGGGCTGACGTCTTCGGGACCAACAGACAAAAGGCGTTTGCGCGACAAGTTGAACAACTCGCAAGCCTGGTCGTTGGCGTCGACGAAGCGGCCCTCGCCCAGGTCGTAAACCACGATTGCTTCAGGCGCATTTTCGATCAAGGCCCGAAAACGCTCCTCGTTTTCCTTCAACTCAGTCTCTGCCGCCTGCCGCCCGGTGACGTCACGCAGGCTGATGACGTACATGTGGCTCTCGCCTGCCTGGAGCCGGCTTGCACTGATCTCGGCAACGAACGGCTCACCGTTCGACCTCAGTGCGTCGACCTGCCCTCCTTCGACATTGATGTGCGAATCATCGAGATCAGACATGTACGGCTCGAGGAACTTGTCGATCGACTGATCCTTGATCGCCGGCAGAATGTGTTCGATTTTCGAACCGATGAGCTGGTCGCGCGTCAGGCCAAAGTAGTGGGTACATACCTTGTTGCAGTTGCAAACGATGCCGCTTTCGCTGACCGACAACAGCGCCTCGGTCACGCTGTCGAAGATCGCCTCGATGGGAGTGGTTCCGGAAAGCGACTGGGTAATCGTCGCTTCCATCTTGTCATAGTGCTGGTCGACAAGTTGCAGCAGCTCGATGAAGTCGGGTTTTTCGATACCCGACTCCTCCGTGGCACGCTTTATCTTTTCCCTGAGTTCCTTGTGCATCGACCGACCAGCCCTGTCCCCTTGGTATAGGTGCGCCGGCAACCTGCACAGGGATCTGCCAGCACGGTCTCACTCTACGGTCAGATCGAATTCTCGTCTGTGATGCAACTCTGGTTTTGAAATTTTTTTTGGGAAAATTTTCCCGATATTGATCAATAACTTATGACAAATTCCTTATACCTATTGGAGGTACGGATCTGGACCGGGTCGCGACTGGACATAAGCCCGAGCAGGCGAGCGAAATCAGTTTTCGGATGCGGGTAGAGAGTGAATCGCTTCCCCGGCTTCATCAGTCGTGATCGTGCCGTTCTGTTCCGGCTGGCGCGGAGCAGCACCGACCTGGATTGGTATGGCGATAGCGGAAGAGACCGTGCCGTCTTCGACCGCAATGCTTGCCGCTACGTTGAGGAACAGGCGTCCCTCTCGCAGTGGCACAAGCCGGACTTGCTGCAGCGCCGGTTCCCCGCCCTGCGTCGGCACAATCGAAACCTCGGCCGGCTGCGCTTCGGTAAGTTCCATCGCCGTCGAGTCGTTTATGCGATATCTCAAGGTAATCGGTTGAGAATCGATCAACGACCTGACCTCGATATCGATCGCGAGCGGCTGACCAACGATGGGCGTCCCGATGATTCGGTAATCGATGCTGACCGGACCCTGAGGCTTGGCCGTGAAGCTCTCGGGCAATGCGGCGGAGCTCGTGGTCTGCGCAGCGCTATCGGCACCGCGCTCGCCGCAGGCGGCAAGTAGCGCAAGTACGGTCAGGACGAAGGGAGCTCGAATCATTTGAATACCCGTCACGGAGTTGGTGTTAATGATACGTCGAAACAGACACGCTGCGGGAACGTTGTCGACGCGATGCTGTCCTCGAAGCGCCATTCCTCGATGAATGCGAGATACGTTTCGCTCGCAAGCATCAACGGGGTTCTAAATGTCGGCTCGAGGTTGGGTACGATATCGGTCGTCCCGTCGGCAACATTTTCCGGCCCGGAGCCGCGCAGGATGTAAATATCGGGATCGCTATGATCGCGATCATCGGGGTCCGCCGTCGGAACGATCGGAGTCGTGGTGATGAGATTCACGTCGTACTCGTCGTCGGCCGGTACGGTGATGCGCAGATACCGGTTGGATCCAACGTTGTTGCCATGCCGAGCCAGCCCGTCGATTTGGCTGTTGACACAGACATTGAGTACGGAGCCGTCGGCCGTGTAAGGCACGTACATTGGGAAAACATCCTCGCTTACACCGGCGTCATTGGCCTCGTTCGTAGCCCAGATGTCGAGGTCGGCGCCAGAGACCACCTGTTCGCGCAGCAGCAATGCGTCCAGGAGAGCGGCATCCTGCGCATTGAGCGTCGCCCGTAACTCGGTGGCAAATGAAAACAGGGTAGCCAGCGAGTCACCAAACTTGTGTGGTCCCACCATCACGTCATAAATCGGCTCGAAGCCGATTGATCCTACGTCTGCACCGTCGTCCGCATTGTCCCAGAGATCCCAGATCAGGGTGGCGACCGAAACCTCGTTGTACCAGCCACGAGGCCCGAAACTATTACCTTCCACGGAGAAACCGGCACCGCCAGAGGTTCCCGGCACTGTCGTGTCGCAATTGATCGGCTCGTCGAGAACCATCGAGCCCAATGCCTCTGCAAAGCCCTCGCTGAACGCGACCGCCGCATCCAGGCTCTCCCCGAGAAAGTGCGGCCCTCCTTCGGAGTCGGAACGCGACAGGACATCCTCGAAGTAGTGCACCCACTCGTGCGTCACGATGTGGTTATCGAATTCGTCGGTATCCAGCGACGCGTCTCCGAGAATGAACAAGGAATCGGCGAACTTGCTGTAGCCCGACGTCCAGAGCTCGCCAGCGGTGATATCGAGGTCACCCGATGTCATCGTGTTGTTGACGCTCCAGAACATGTCGAGCGGTGGGAAATTGGCATTCGAGTCTACCGAACGAATGAACTGCATCGACTCGTACGCCATGTCGAGCAGCGCAAACGGAGCGGCAGCGCGGGGACCTGAATAGCTCGCACCATCCCAACCCGTTCTTGCAAGCAGATTGCGTACCGCGTCGGCCGTTCCCGTATCGAAACCAGTGCTATCGAGCGTATACAGCGCACGGCTGCCCAGTGCCGGTGGCGGTGGTACGTCGTTATCACTCGCGCCGGCGATGAAATTGTCGCGCACTTCGACATCCCACCCCGGCACGTTCGCGTCTTTCAATTCGGCCCGCACACGCAACCTGACCATCGTGTTGCTCGGTATGCCAGCGATACTGAAGCTACCCGTGGCGCTGGTCGTCGTTCGCGCGATTTCAGTCCCGGATGCGTCATCGAGCAACTGTACCGTGGCACCCCGTATCTGGCGGACTTCGATGGCGCTGAAATCGAGCCCCCGGCACACAGCATTGGGGGGCACGAACTCGTAACTTGCGGTACCGGACACGGTAACGGTTCGGGGCCCGCCCCTACCATCTCCCCCGCAGGCGGCAAGCGTCAGGGATGCGCACGCCGCAAGCGCCAGGCGAAACCGGCGCGTACTGGTGCTTGCTTGTCGACGATGTGTCCTCACGTGGCCCATGATTCTCACACAGTATTGTGCGAAGTAGGTCCGAATTCAGCCTGCAAGTATTGATAAACTTTGAGGTTTGAACGAGCGTCGACGTCACAGTTTGGCGCTCTGGAATAACTCGCGGCCAGACAATGGACAACGGCAAGATTCTCGTCACTGGTGGTGCCGGCTATATCGGCAGCCATGTTGTGCGCCAGCTTGGCGCCAATGGCGAAAACGTGATCACGATCGACAATCTGTCCACGGGCTTCGAGGCGGCGGTTACCTCGGGTGAATTCGTCATTGGCGACACGGGCGACGCCGCCCTGCTCGATCGGGTGTTCGATAACCATGATATCGACACGGTCATGCACTTCGCCGCACACACCATCGTGCCCGAGTCGGTCGCAGATCCCCTCAAGTACTATCGCAACAACACGGCGAACAGCCGCACATTGCTCGAGCGGGCCCACGCGCACGGTGTGAAGCATATTGTCTTCTCATCGACGGCAGCGGTTTACGGAATTCCGCCAGATGGCAAGGCGTCCGAAGCGACGCCGACCCGGCCGATCAACCCGTACGGCAGTTCCAAGCTCATGACCGAGTGGATGCTGAGAGACCTTGCCATCGCAGGCGGACCGTCTTACGTCGCATTGCGATACTTCAACGTGGCCGGATGCGAGCCCGGCGGCACAATAGGGCAATCGACCCCTAAAGCGACGTTGCTTGTCAAAGTCGCGTGCGAGGCTGCGGTCGGTGCCCGCCCCGGCGTTAGTGTTTTCGGCACGGACTACCCGACACCGGATGGCACCGGTGTTCGTGACTACATCCACGTCGAGGACCTGGCGACGGCGCACCTCGATGCACTCAAATATCTTCGCAAGGGTGGCAAGTCGACGACGCTCAACTGCGGCTACGGGCACGGCTACAGCGTCCGCGAAGTTCTTGCGGCGGTGGAGAAGGCGCATGGCGGGTCGCTGAATATATCCGAGGAACCGCGCCGGCCCGGCGATCCGCCAGAACTGATCGCGGTCGCGAAAAAAATCCGGACCGTACTTGGGTGGGAGCCCCGGTACGACGATCTGGACACGATCGTGCGCACGAGCCTCGACTGGGAGCGCAAGATCGCCGACCGGGATCCGAGCGCTTACTGGGCCGCCTGACGCTGCCCCTGCCGGTGCTACACTGCCTCGATGAGACTGCCGCGCCCAAGATCGCTTAACAACCTGATTCTAGTCGGGTTTGGGCTCGTAGGATTGCCGCTGCTCGTCGCCGTAATCTGGGCGTTGATCAATCTTGATCGGCTTGCTGCGCAAAGCGAGCGGCTCATCTCGACGGGTGTGCAGGCCGCAGAGAACAACCGCCTGCTGCAGGAGCACCTGACGCGTCTCGAGCGCGTTTCCCGGCAATTCCAGGTGCTCGGCAATGCCGACTCGCTCGAGCTGGCCAAGGAAGACCTCATAACGATCGACGCGCATCTGAAGTCGATGTCACCACTGACAGAGCTGGCCAATGCGACGGCGCTGGCGGCCTCGATCGGCGCCGGAGCCCGGCGGATCGTCTATACGCTGGAGCAAGACAATATCGACGAGGACGACAAGGTCCGGGCAATCGCCGAGTTCGCATTGCTCCGGGAACGCACCGTGCAACTTACCAGCACGTTGTCACTTTACGTTGATACGGAACTGCGCAGCCTTCAGGAAAGCACGAGGCGGGCACAGCGTGTCTCGGCATGGCAGGTGGCGGCACTCGTGCCGGGTACGATATTACTCGTCATCTTCTTTATCGTGCTCGTCGCGAGACCGATTCGGCAGATTGATGAAGCTATTCACCAACTTGGGCAAAGCGGTTTTTCCAAACCGATTACGGTTAAGGGACCGACGGACCTCGAACGCCTGGGCCGGCAGCTGGAATGGCTGCGCATGCGACTGCTCGAACTCGCCCAGGAGAAAAACAAGTTCCTGAGGCACATGTCGCACGAGCTGAAGACACCGCTCGCGAATATACGCGAAGGGACCGAACTGTTGCTCGACGGGACGCTCGGTAACCTGGACAAGCCACAGCGTGAGGTAACCGATATCCTGCGCATGAACGGTTTGAAACTGCAGCAGCTCATCGAGAACCTGTTGAGCTTCAGCGCGTGGCAGACCAAGACCGAGGTCCTGACACTGTCTGACTTCCCGGTCCGCGAGCTTGTCGTTTCGGTTGCGAAGGCGCAGCGACTGACATTGAAAGCCGCACACATACAGTTGAAGCTCGAAGTCGACAACATTATTGTGAACGCGGATCGCGAAAAAATTCGCACAGTGCTGGATAATCTCCTGTCAAATGCGATCAAGTTCACGCCGCGAGGAGGCCTGATCACAATACGCGCCTACGGTACGCGGACGGGTGTTGTACTCGAGTTTGGCGACACCGGGCCTGGCATCCCCAGGGAAGAAAGTCCCAGGATATTCGAGGCCTTTTTCCAGGGAACCACTGAACAGGGTGGCCAGGTTGCCGGCACGGGCATCGGCCTGTCCGTCGTAATGGAGTGCATTCAGGCGCACGATGGATCGGTGGAACTGGTCGATTCGGGCGAATTTTCGGGTGCACATTTCCGGGTCACGATTCCGCAGCGCAATGTGCAGCAACACAAACTGGCAGCCAATGCATAAAGAAGTTCTGATAATTCGCGCGCGACAAATCGCAGTCATGGCGCTGGCCGCCATGCTGGTGGCGGGTTGTGCCCAGACCAAGGCCTTCTTTACCGGCAAATCCGAGACGCCTGAGGGCGATCCAGGCATCCTCGGCGCGCCCGGAATCGACTATTACCTGAGCGACATGGAGAAACTCGCCAGCGGCGATCTTGCCGCCCAGGCCGAGATCTTCGCGGACTCGCAATCCGGCGCACAGCTGACGCCCGGCCCGCAGACCAACCTGCGCTTTGCGCTGGTTCTCGCGACACCGGGTCATTCGGAATCGCATGCGGCCCGGGCGGCATCAATGTTACGGGAAGTTCTGGCGGCACCACAGTTGCTGACCGATGGTGAAATCGCACTGGCGACAATCGCGCTCAAGACGGCCGAAGAACTGGCCGCAGCACAGTCGGAAGTGCAGAGAACACGGGCATCGCTCGCGCGCGCGGCGCAGAGCCGGGAATCGGCGACGAACCAGCGCCTCGCCAGCCTGGATGCAGAAAACCGCCGGTTGCGCCAGGAACTTCGCGAAGCCGAGGAAAAACTCGAGGCAATCACTTCGATCGAGCGCTCGATCAGAGAGCAGGAATAGGCGGCGCCCCGCCGGGTGGCCTTGTCGACTTAACTAAATCTATCTAACCTACGCGCATGCCCAGTCCTGCTGCCCAGCCCAAAGGCAAAATCCTGCTCGTCGACGACGATCCGGGGCTCTTGCGCCTGCTCAGTATCCGGCTGCGCGCCGAGGGTTATGACGTTGAAGCCGTCGAGAGTGCGCACAAAGCGCTCGCGACCCTGAACCGCTTCACACCCGACCTCGTCATCACCGACCTGCGCATGGATAAAATGGACGGAATCGGCCTGCTCAAGGAGCTGCAGACCCGTTCGCCCGGCCTGCGCGTGGTGATCATCACGGCTCACGGCACGATCCCCGATGCCGTTGTCGCAACTCAGAGCGGTGCTTTCGGTTTCCTGACCAAACCCATCGACAAGGACGAACTCATGGTCACGGTCGAAAAGGCCCTGCGCGTGTCCGGCTCGACCGACATCGAGGAAGGCTGGGCCTCCGAGATCATCACTCGCAACCAGGGCATGAAAGAGGTGTTGCAGCAGGCCAAGATGGTTGCGGCCACCGACGCGCGCGTTTTGATTACCGGCGAAAGCGGCACGGGGAAAGAGCTGCTGGCCAAGGCCATTCACCAGGCCAGCCCGAGGCATCACCAGCCGTTTACCGCGATTAATTGTTCGGCCATGGCCGAGGATTTGCTCGAGTCCGAGCTGTTTGGTCACGAAAAAGGTGCATTTACAGGAGCAACCCGACAGCACAAGGGCCTTTTTCAGGCGGCCGAGGGTGGAACACTGCTACTCGACGAAATCGGCGACATGCCGATGCGCCTGCAGGTAAAACTATTGCGCGTGCTGCAGGAAAATCAGGTTCGTCCTGTCGGCAACACTGAGGCTGTGCAGGTTGATGTACGGGTCATTTCAGCGACGCACCGCGACCTGAGCGAGCTGATGCGCGAAGACAAGTTCCGCGAGGACCTTTACTACCGCCTCAATGTCGTCAACATCAAGTTGCCGACTCTGGACGAGCGCCGTGAAGACATCCCGTTGCTCGTCGCCAACTTCCTGCAGACCATCGCGCAAGAAGCCGGCCAGGAGCGCAAGGTGTATGCCCCCGAGGCAGTCGAAATGCTCGTCACAGCCGAGTGGCCCGGCAATATCCGCCAGCTTTACAACATTGTCCGCCAGAACGTCGCGCTGTCCCGATCACCGGTGATCAGCGGCGAACTGGTGCAACAGTCGCTCGGTGAGCATGCCGGCAAGCTGATGTCATTTTCCGATGCGCGTGACGAATTTACGCGCAATTACCTCTCGCAGATCCTGCAGATCACAATGGGTAATGTCAGCCAGGCGGCGCGGCTTGCAAAGCGCAATCGCACTGATTTTTACAAGCTGCTGGCCCGGCACGATCTGAATCCCGACCAGTTCAAGACGCGCTAGCTTTTTTGCCGTAGCCCTCGGCAGACATCCCATACTTGTTGAGCAGGTCGTAAAGCGTTGGTCGCGTGATGCCCAGCAGTTCTGCTGCCTTGGAGATGTTGCCATAGCTGCGCGTCAGGGCGACGCGGATGGCTCGCGTTTCCGCCTGCTGCCGCACCGAGCGCAGATTGAGTGACTCTTCCTCGATCTCGCCGGCGCTGATACCCAGGTCGGTTGCCGTGACGAGCTTGCCATCAGCCATGATGACGGCACCCTTGATCTTGTTTTCCAGCTCGCGCACGTTGCCGGGCCATGAATAACCTTCGATCGCCTGCACGGCGTCATCCGAGAAGCCGTTGATTGCCCTGCCCTGGGACTTGCCGTACTTCTGCAGCAGGTGCCTGGCAAGAATCAGGCGGCCCTCTTCGCGCTCGCGAAACGGCGGGATATTGATCGTGATTTCGCTGACACGATAGTACAGGTCTTCGCGAAACGCGCCGGCCTTGATCAGTTCTTCAGGATTCTGATTGGTGGCGCAGACGACACGCACGTCGACCGATATCTCTTCGCGGCCACCGACCCTTTCGATGACTCGCTCCTGGAGAAAGCGCAGCATCTTGGCCTGCAATGCGAGCGGCATGTCGCCAATTTCGTCGAGGAACAGCGTTCCGCCGTCGGCGAGTTCCACCTTGCCCAGGGTTTGCTTGTGCGCGCCAGTGAATGCGCCTTTCTCGTGACCGAACAGCTCGGACTCGAGCAGGTTCTCGGGGATTGCCGCACAGTTGATCGCGATGAAATTCTTGTCCGCCCGCGGGCTGAGTCTGTGCAAGGCCCGCGCCAGCAATTCCTTGCCCGTGCCGCTTTCGCCGAGAAGCAGCGCCGTGACGTCGGTTGGCGCGACTTTTTCGATCATCCGGCAAACCCCTAGCATGCCCTCGCTGGCCGCAACGATGCCGTGCAGCGGCGACTCGTTGACCTGGCTTTGCAGCCGCCGGTTTTCCAGTTCGAGCTCGCTGATGCTGAACGCCCGCTCGACAATCAGTCGCAGTGTGTCGGTGTCGACGGGTTTCTGGTAGAAATCGTAGGCGCCCAGTGCCACGGCCCGCAGCGCATTTTCCTGGTCACCATGACCCGTAACGACGATCACTTTGGTTCCGGGCGCGAGGCGCAGCGTCTGCTGCAGCGTATTCAGACCTTCCTCGACACCCTCGGGATTTGGCGGCAACCCGAGATCCTGCAGTACGACGATCGGCTCGTGACGGCGGAGTTCGGCAATCGCCGAGTCTCGATTTTCAGCCGTGAAAACCTCGTAATCCTCGAAGCACCATTTGAGCTGGCTGAGAAGACCCGGATCGTCCTCGACAATCAGGAGTTTGCGACGATGTTCGCCCATAGCGGCGTCATAGTGCCATGTTACGCGGGGTCTGTAGAGGCTTTGGTTCACAGGCGGTTTTGTGACCTGTGATGCCCTGATGCGGGTGATGTCGTTTGTGCTGACTGACATAAGTAAAAACCGCTATTGCGAATCATTCGCATTTGCATTAACGTCTGCAGCCATTGACCAACAAGCCTTTCAGGAAGATACGGCAATGCAACAGCGGTTAGTCCAGCGGTCCGCGCTAGCCATCGGCGTCGTGGCATGCTCCGTTGCCGCGCACGGTCAGCAGGCGACGGCCGACGATATCTTGCAACCCATTGATACGATTACCATTATCGGCCGCCAGAGCGACGTCGCCGACGTGCCGGGTTCGGCGCATGTCATGGATTCCGAGGCCCTGGCCGTCTTCAATGACACGGATGTCCTGAGAGTGTTGCGCAGCGTGCCCGGCGTCTATCTGCAGGAAGAAGAGGGCTTCGGGCTCAGGCCCAACATCGGTATCCGCGGCTCCGGGCTCGATCGCAGCGCAAGAATTGCCCTGCTCGAGGACGGCGTGCTGATTGCTCCGGCACCCTACGCCGCCCCGTCCGCCTACTATTTTCCGACGCAGCGGCGGATGGACTCGCTGGAGGTTCTCAAGGGTCCGGCGTCGGTCGTCGTCGGTCCGAGAACGACGGGCGGCGCCCTCAACATGATTTCCACGCCGATTCCCGACGACCTGGGCGCCAACGTCGACCTGCGTGTCGGCGAGCACAATTCCTACGACGTGCATGCCAACCTCGGCAACAGGGCACAACGCGTATCGTGGCTGCTCGAGACGGTCCAGGGGCAAAGTGATGGTTTCATGTATGTCGACAGCCCGCTCGACGGCGATACCGGCTTTGATATCGAGGATTACGTGGCCAAGTTGCAGATCGACAGCGCCCCGGAGTCGGAGGTTTACCAGAGCTTGCGCGTCAAACTCGGCTACACCGACCAGACCTCGGAACAGACCTATCTCGGGCTGACTGACGAAGATTTCGCGGCGGATCCATTGATGCGCTATGCGGCGACCGAGGGCGACGTATTCGTCAGTGAACACGAACAATACCAGGTCGATTACGTGATCGACCCGGGCAACAGCTGGCGGGCCTCGGTGACGGCGTACCGCAACGACTTCGAACGCAACTGGTACAAGTTGCAGTCGGTCAATGACGCCGGCCTCAACAGTGTCCTGACCGATCCGGACACTTATGCGCTCGAGCTGTCCTGGCTAAAGGGTGCAACAAGCCCGGACGACGCCATTACCAAGCGCGCGAACAACCGTGCCTACTACTCACAGGGCGTGCAGGCCGAGCTGCAGTGGGATTTCGGCTTCGGCGACACTGAGGTCGCATTGAACGCCGGCGTGCGATGGCACGAAGATGAGGAGGACCGCTTCCAGCACCAGAACAGTTACCGCATGGAGGACGGACTTCTCGTCATGACGACGGCAGGAGCCGGCGGCTCGCAAACGAACCGGGTCTCCGACGCCGAGGCGCAGGCCTATTTCGTCAATGCCGAGATTCGCGCAGGCAGTTGGATCCTGACGCCAGGCGTGCGCTTCGAGGATGTCGAGTTGCGTCGTTTCGATTATTCGACGGCCGACCCGGGTCGTGACCAGGGTCCAACGCGTGTCCGCAGCAATTCAGTGTCGACGACGATTCCCGGCATCGGCGTACTGTACCGGGTCAACAGCGACTGGCGCCTCCTGGCGGGCGTGCACAAGGGCTTTAATCCGCCCGGCCCCGGTAGTTCCGCAGACGAAGAATCGAGCCTGAATATCGAGGTAGGCACCCGCTATGACAGCGGCGGGCTGCGCTTCGAAGGCATTTACTTCGTAAATGATTACGCCAACCTCGTCGGTACCGTCACGGATTCAACCGGCGGTGGTGGCGAGATCGGCGATCAGTATGACGGCGGCGAGGTCAAGGTCGCCGGGCTCGAATTGAGCGCGGGTTACGAGTGGGCCATCGGACAACTCACCGTGCCGATCAACCTCGAGTACACCTGGACGACGCAGGCGGAATTCCGCAGTGCATTCGACAGTAATTTCGACCCCTGGGGTGATGTGCAGGTCGGCGATGAGCTGCCCTATATCCCGGAGCACCAGCTGCGCGCTGCGGCCGGCATCGATGCTGAACGCTGGCGCGTGAACGTCGCGGCGAATTACCTGAGCCAATTGCGCACGAAAGCCGGCCAGGGCGCATTCGACCCGGCAGAGTCGATCGATTCACGGATTGTCTGGGATGCGATGGCCAGCTGGCGGTTTACCGAGCACGTGTCGGCCTACCTGAAAGTCGACAACCTGTTTGACGAGACCTATATTGCTGCCCGTCGGCCGGCCGGCGTTCGTCCGGGCTTACCGCGAACGGCCTATCTCGGGATTACGTATCGGCTCTAGTGCTCTAGTTCAGCACTTTCGTCATCGGATTCGAGTAATCGCTCTCGATACCCGCCGAGTTGACGGACGTCGCCACGAATTCGAGCCTTCCGGCGGGCAGGTTTTCCACGACGTACGACGAAATCCCGGGATTGTCGATCCTCGCCGATTTCGTGTAATTGCCGGGCGTGTTGCCCCAGTAGATCTTGTACCCGGCGAGGTCGGTCAACGCTGAGCCGTCTTCGTTCTCGGTCGGTGGCGTCCAGGACAGCGTCGTCGACAGATTCCCCATCTCCTGAACGTTGATCGCGAATGGGCGAAGTGATGTCGTCTTCTGTCCGTCGCTGACTGAGATCAGGATATTGGAAAACATTCCGACATTGTCGATGCGCGGCATTCCCGACAATTTACCAGTAGCCGAATCGAATGAGGCCCACGCAGGCAGGTTCTGAACGGAGAATGACAAGCTGTCGCCGTCCGGATCCGATGCATTCGGTACAAACGCATACGAATAATCGGCCGTTGCAGTACCCGGTGGCGTACCCGAAATAAGCGGCGCGGAATTTGCAGAAGGCGTCGTGTCCTGGGCTACGGTAATTGAGAAACGTGGCAGCGCGGCACTTGCCTTGCCATCGCTGACCGAGATGCCAATGCCGGTGTAGTCGCCTTCCAGTCCCAACGTCGGCTGACCCGATAATTCGCCGGTAGCAGAATTGAAGCTCGCCCACTGGGGTTTGTTGTCGATCGAGAACGTCAGTTTGTCGCCGTCGGAGTCGGTAGCGGTCGGGGTGAACGAATACACATCACCGATCGACACACTCGTCGACGGAACACCCGATATTAACGGCGCCGCATTGGAGCCCGGCGTATTGGTGCTCGGTGTTCCCGGGTCGGCAAATCCGTTGACGCCCTTGCTTTGGCTTTCAAGACACCCGCTGAGCGCGAGCGCACATGCGGATATGGTCGAGAGAAGAAAAATGGGGTTTACGCGTTCCCTGGTATACATCAGTTGGCTCCTGCCCGTTACCGCCTGTAATCAGGTGGGCAAACCAACTCGTGTCGCGCTACGTCAAAATGACGTATCTGGATGTGGAACGCAGCAGGCGAATCTTCGCCTTACCAGGAAATTGGCGATCGAGGCGAATCAGTCCCTGTAAGCCTCGCTTCGCTGTTGAACCGGCAACCCCGCTGTCTTAGGCATCTGCCCGTAGACCGGTGGCTTTGCGTCCCGACCTTTCGATCGGTTTGCCCTTTTCAGTCCTGAATCAGGTGATTTACAAGTCCCTTTGTACGTGGATAGTCGTTACAGCCAAAGGTATCAGGTCCGCCGGCAGATTTGAGCGGCATGATAAACGGATTGCCGAAATTGTGACGCACTTCTCAATTGCGGGACTTTTGTTTTAACTGATTGTTCCCGAGTGAACAGAAGATCTGGCAGTTTTGTTCAATCGGCAAGGCTCGCCACGTATTCCGAGATCGCGAACGCCGCAGTCAAACCGGGGGATTCGATCCCGAACAGATTGATGAGGCCAGGGATGCCGTGATCGCTCGCCGACTGCACCAGGAAATCTCCAGGCGGCTCGCCCGCGTCGACCAGCTTGGGTCGAATGCCGGTGTAGGCAGGAACGAGCTTGTCTTCTTCCAGCGCCGGGAAATACCGTCGGATCGCTTCGACGAATTTTGGCTTGCGCGAGTCGTCGAACGCGTAATCAACAGTATCAACCCACTCGACATCGGGGCCGAACCGCGCTGCGCCGGACAAATCATTCGTTGCATGAATGCCGAGACCGCCTTTGTCCGGTAGCGGATAAACCAGGTGCCGGAACGGGGACTTTCCCTGATAGGCGTAATAATGACCCTTGGCGAGTCTCCGCTCTGGAAGCCAGCCAGCATCGGCACCGGCAATTCCTGCGGCCAGGTCCTGGGCCCAGAGTCCCGCGGCATTCACCAGTGTCCGGCAGGCAAACTGCGCGTCTGCGCATCGGAACTGCAGGCCGTCATCCCCATGGCGGAGATCCTCGACTCTGCTGTTCAGCACCACGGTGCCTCCACTTGCCTCGAATTCACCCTGCATCGCGAGCATCAGGCCGTGCGAATCGATGATGCCGGTCGACGGCGACAGTAAGGCACTCTGGCAGACTACATTGGGCTCCAGCGCTGCCGCCTCGGACCGTGACAACATCCGCAGGTCGACAACGCCGTTCCTGCCGGCTTGCCCGGCGATTGCATCAAGCTGGTCACGGTCACGCTCATCACGCGCAACGATGAGTTTGCCGATGCGTTCGCAGGCGACGTCGTGTTCTTCACAGTAGGCGTAAAGCAGGGCCTTGCCGCGCACGCACAGACGGGCTTTCAGCGAGTCCTCGGGATAATAGAGACCCGCGTGAATGACCTCGGAGTTGCGGCTGCTCGTATGCGTCCCGATATTGGGTTCGGCTTCGAGTACGACGACTTCACGGCCGGCCAGTGCCAGCGCGCGCGCTATTGCCAAACCAATGACGCCAGCGCCCACCACGACGCAGTCGAGCTTGTCCTGGCTCAAAGGCTTGCCCTTGCGCCTGTTATTCCGCCGTCAACCGGAATCACGACGCCCGTGACGAAGCTACCTGCCTTGGATGCAAGGTAAATCGCCACACCGGCCATATCCTCGGGTCGGCCGGCTCGCTTTAGCGGCGTCCCCTTGACGATCTTCTTGCCCATCTTCTTCATGATATGAGCCGTCATCTTGCTCGGGAACAGCCCCGGCGCGATCGCGTTTGCCGTGATGTGCCGGTCCGCCAGATGCGATGCCAGTGTGCGTGCAAGATGATGTACCGCCGCTTTGCTGGGCCCGTAAGAGAACGTCGGCAACCGGTTGACATTGAGCCCGTCGATCGAGCCGATCATGATGATGCGCGCCGGATCATCGGCCGAAGCCGCCGCCTCGAGCAATGGCAACAGTGCCTGGGTCAGGAAAAACGGCGACTTGACGTTGATGTCCATCACCTTGTCCCAGCCTTGCTCGGGGAACTGTTCGAGTTTTTCACCCCATGTCGCGCCGGCATTGTTGACGAGAATGTCGAGCTTTCTCTCGCGACCCCGAATCTCTTCTACGAGCGACCGGATGCCCTCGGCCGTCGACAGGTCGGCAGGAATCGATACGCACTCCCCGATCTCGCTGAGCCTCGCGGCGGTCGCATCGCAGGCGTCGGCCTTGCGGGCGCTGATATAGGTCTTCACGCCGTTGGCGACGTAACCCTCGGCGATCATCTCGCCGATCCCCCGGGAACCGCCGGTAACGAGGGCCACCTTCCCGCTTATGTCAAAAAGTTCCTTCATCGCGCATGTCTCGGTTTGTACTTAATGCTATTGACAATCATTCGCATTTACGGCCCAATCACCGTAAGTAGCATAAGGCATTGAAACTTATGTACGTCTGTATTTGCAACGCGATCACCGACCGGCAAATCCGGGACGCCGCCAGGTCCGGAGCCAGTAGCTTGTGGAAGTTGCAAAAAGACCTTGGCGTCGCCTCGAATTGCGGCAAATGCCGCGAAGTCGCCATGCAGATTGTGCGTGAGGAAGCGCTCGCGGTTGCAGACGCCAAAGGGCCCGGTCAGGGCGCCTCTTCTGTATAATCCCCTCCCCTCGAACAACGATAACTAACTCCACGGGGACACCTGAATGAAGGGCGACACCACGGTTATCGAGCACCTGAACAAGGTGCTCAAGAACGAACTGACTGCGATCAACCAGTATTTCCTTCACTCTCGAATGTTTAAGGATTGGGGCCTCGACAAGCTCGGCGACTACGAATTCAAGGAGTCGGTCGACGAAATGAAGCACGCCGACGATATCGTCGAGCGCGTCCTTTTTCTGGAAGGACTGCCCAATCTCCAGGATCTCGGCAAACTGCGGATTGGTGAGAATGTAAAGGAGATGCTGCAGTGCGACCTGGACCTGGAATTGGACGCGATTCCGGACTTGAGAGCCGCAATTGCCTATTGTGAATCGCATAAGGACTATGTGAGTCGGGACCTCTTTGACGCGATACTGGCTTCCGAAGAGGAACACGTCGACTGGCTGGAAACGCAGCTGGACCTGATCGACAAGGTCGGCCTGGAGAATTACTGCCAGTCGCAGATGTAGACGTAGCTGCCAAAGGAAGGCGCCATTTTGAACAATGC